>ERZ1034669.5-NODE-5-length-202546-cov-39.553630_pt1 | contig 202546 bp, 150 predicted proteins | sample MGYA00520705_ERZ1034669 | MGnify/ENA primary metagenome ERZ1034669 (study PRJEB33766, sample SAMN09781766) | gut metagenome | biome: gut microbiome | host: Homo sapiens | place: Madagascar | study: EMG produced TPA metagenomics assembly of the PRJNA485056 data set... | reverse complement strand
GCTGTTGTTGTTGCTGGTTGTTGTTGTCGCCACCATTGTTGTCATTGTTGGTGTCGCCGCCGGTGGACTGGCTCTTGGTGGTCAGCGTGACAGTGGCGCCGGCGTCGGCCTTGGTGCCGCCGTTCGGGCTCATGCCGGTCACCAGACCATCCTCAGGGCCGGAGACGGACACCTTCAGACCGACGCTTTCCAGCAACGCCTTCGCATCCACACAACCCATGCCGATCACATTCGGCACAGGGACCTGCTGCTTTCCGGTGGATATCCAGATGGTCACCGGGGAACCGGCTTCGACGGTGCTGCCTTCGCCGGGATCGATGCGCGTCACGGAGCCTTCGGGCACGGTATCGGAGGATTCGCTTTCGATGGTGATCTGCGTGAAGCTGGCCTTGTTAAGCCGGTCGATGGCGGTGTCCTTGGGCTGTCCCACCAGGCTGGGGATTTGGGTCAGGCCGGACGAGATGTACAGCGAGATGATGGTGCCCTTGGTCTGCTTCGATCGTGCCGCGGGATTGGTTTTCACAACCCTGTCCTTGGCTACGGTGGCGCTGTCTATGGTTGTGACGTTGCCCACCTTGAATCCGGCCGCTTCGAGGATTTCCTTGGCTTCCTCCTGGGTGTGCTTGGACACGTCAGGCACGGATACCGATTGCGGTCCGGTGGAGAACCACACGGAGACGGTGGAGCCCTTCGCCACCTTCTTGCCGCCCTTCGGATTCTGCTTGGTGACGGTGCCCCTCGGCTGGCTGGACGTGGTGTCCTCGCGGGCGTCGAGCTTCAGTCCAAGGGCCTTGAGCTGCTCCTCCACGCGGGCTTCGGAGATGTTCGACGTGGTGGTGAAGTCAGGCACGGACACCGTGTTTCCGGTGTGCTTGTGGCTGTTGATCATGAAGACGATGCCGATGATGACCAGCAGCGCGACGATACCGCCGATCACGGAACCGATGATGATCTTCTTCTTTTTGCGCTCCTGCGCCTCCTTGGCACGTTGTTCTGCGCGGGTCTTCGTGGCGAGTGCCGCGTTCTGGTTCGGCACCGCCTCGAACTGGCCAGTGACCGGATTGAACGCCTGCGTGGCGGTGGTTTCCGCGGTGGGGGTCATGGCCACGGTGTTGGCGTCCATCTCGGCCTGCTTGCGGGCCTTCATATTGGTCAAGTCGGTCAGCGGATTGAACGCGGCCGCCATCGGCACGCCGCCGTTCATGAACGTCATCAGATCGTTCTTGAATTCGGAGGCGGTGGCATAACGATTCTGCCGATCCTTCGCCATCGCCTTCGCGCAGATCGAATCCCACATCTTCGGCAGACCCGGCACGATCGTGCTTGGCGGAGTGGCCACTTCCGACACGTGCTGGTAGGCGATCGCCACCGCCGAATCGCCGGTGAACGGCGGTCTTCCGGTCAGCATTTCGTACAGCACGCAACCGGCGGAATACAGGTCGGAGCGCATGTCGACGCTTTCGCCGCGCGCCTGCTCCGGGGACAGGTATTGCGCGGTGCCGACGACGCCCTGCGATTGCGTCATGGTCGCCGCGGAATCGTCGATGGCTCGGGCGATGCCGAAGTCCATGACCTTGACCACGCCCTGCTCGGAGATCATGATGTTGCCGGGCTTGATGTCGCGGTGGATGATGCCCATGCGGTGCGAGTACTCGAGCGCGTTGAGCACGCCCATCATCACCTGCTCGGCGTCGCGCTGGCTCAGCGCGCCGTTCACCTTGAGGATGTCACGCAGGGTCTGGCCCTTGACGTATTCCATCACCAGGTACGGCAGATGCTCGACTTCGCCGGTCTCCGTGGTGACGGCTTCCTCGCCCGAATCATAGATGTTCACGATGTTCGGATTGTTCATCTGGGCGACGGAGTGAGCTTCGCGGCGGAAACGTTCAAGGAAGATGCTGTCGGTGGCAAAATCGGCGCGCATGATCTTGACTGCTACGGTACGCCCCAAACGTGTGTCGGTCGCCACATGCACTTCGGCCATGCCGCCACGGCCGACAAGCTGGCCGAGCTGATAACGGCCTCCAGCCAAAGAGGTGGGCATGTTGATGTTCATCCCTGTTCCTTCCAATCATTACTCACGGAGATATGGGGTTTGCTGACCACGCGTCGGGGAAGCCTTCCCCCCGAGGAGACGACCATCGTGTCGGCCAGCTGCGTCTGCTGGTCCAGCAGACGGCGTTCGATGCGGGACAGGGTGCGGGACACCACCAGCGCGTCCTTCGGACGGTCCAGTGGGTCCTTGGCCAGCATCGACATAACGAATTCACGCAGTTGCACATCGATGGTGTCGGGCAGCGGCGGAACCGGATTATTGACGTGTGCCGCGGCGATGTCGACCGGAGTGGCGCCTGTGAACGGACGGTGTCCGCACAGGCCCTCATAGGCGACGACGCCCAGCGAATAGATATCGGATTGCGGCGTGGCATGCTTGCCCTGCGCCTGCTCCGGGGAGATATACTGCGCGGTGCCCACCACCATGCCGTCCTGCGTGATCTGCTCCTGGTTGGTGGAGTAGGAGACGCCGAAATCGGTGATTTTCACTTCGCCGGAATCGGAGACCATGATGTTCGCCGGCTTCACATCGCGGTGGATCACACCGTGGGAATGCGCCACGAACAGGCCTCGGGCGGTCTGGATGAGGATGGGCAGAAGCTTGGTCGGCTCCATCGGGCCGTTCTGTTCGTGATACAGGTCGGCGAGCGACTTCGACGGCACGTATTCCATGATGAGGAAGCCGATGCCGTCATGCTCGTAGTATTCGAACAGCGCTGCGATGTTCGGGTGCGCAAGATTGGCGGAATTATGGGCTTCCGCACGCAACCGGAGCAGTTTCGCCTCCTGGGTGACGCCCAGGTCGCCGCGTAGCGCCTTGATGGCCACCGGACGGCCAAGCTGGATGTCATAGCCTTTCCAGACCTCGCCCATGCCACCTTGGGCAAGACGGGAATCCAACCGGTAGCGTCGGTGGATGAGCTGTCCTTTAATCAGTTTCATTCTGCCAGCGCCTCCTGCATCATCGCTTTCATAATCGGACCCGCGGCGAACGAGCCGTACAAATCAACATTGTGCACCACAACCGCCACTGCGATCTTCGGATCGTCGGCGGGTGCGAAGCCGATAACCCATCCATCGATGGCCGAATTGCCGTCGCCGATCTGCGCGGTGCCGGTTTTCACGGCCACCTGCACGCCGTCGATGGCGAGATTCGGGTTCTCCTTGGTAACCACGGCCTCCATCATCTGCGTGAGCTTGTTGGCGGTGTCCGCGCTGAACGCGCGGGACATGACCGTCGGCTTGGTCTGCGAGATGACCGACAGGTCGGCCGAACGCACGCGATCGACCAGCGTCGGCTGCATGAGCTTGCCGTCGTTGGCTACTGCGGCGGCCACCATGGCGTTCTGCAATGGGGTTACCACGGTGTCCCCCTGGCCGATCGAGGCCAAAGCGAGCTTGTCGTCGTTGGCATCGGTGGGGAACTTCGAAGTGACCGACACCCAAGGCGTGCCGGTGTAATCGGAACCGTCCACGGTGATCGGATCGTCGAAGCCGAGCTTCTTGGCCATGGACGAGACGGCGTCATCGCCCAAAGTCACGCCGAGCTGGGCGAACGCGGTGTTGGAGGAGTACGCCATGGCGTCCTCCAACGTGATCTTGTTGTCGGTGCCGTTGGCTTGGGGAACGGCGTTCGTCAGCTGCGTGACGGTGCCTGGAAGCGTGTAGCTCGCGCCGGCCGGAATCTGGGTGTCGGTCTGGTACTGGCCGCTTTCCAGCGCGGCTGCGGCCACAACCGTCTTGAATGTGGATCCCGGCGGATACAGCTGCGATGTGGCGCGGTTGAGCATCGGATTGGCGATGCTTTGCGACAGCGTGCTGTAGTTGTTGTTCGCCTCGCTCATGTCATGGCTGGCGAGCTGGTTCGGGTCGTAGCTGGGCGTGCTGACCATGGCGAGGATGCGTCCGGTCTTCGGCTCGATGGCCACCGCGGCGCCGTCCGAATTGGCCAGACCGTTGTACGCGGCCTGCTGGATCCTCGGATCGATGGACGTCTCGATATTGGCGCCCTTGTTCTCCTGCCCGGTGAACAGCGACTTGAACCGTTGCCAGACGAGCTGCTCCGATTGACCGGACAGCAGCGAGCTGCGGGACGCCTCGATGCCGTTCCAGCCGCGCTGGCTGATGGAGAAGAATCCGGTGACGGGCGCGTACAGCATGCCGTTGGCGTAGGAGCGCTGGTATGAGAACGAATCGTTGGAAGGATCGGATTTTGCGATGACCGATCCGTTCGAGGCGAGGATGGAGCCTCGCGGTGTGCCGTATTCGTGGTACAGCGATCGGACGTTGCGCGCGTCGTTGTTGAGCTTGTTGGCGCGGATGGCCGTGATGATGGTGGTGGACATGCCCAGGATGACGAACAACGCCACCACGATGGTGAACAGCTGGCGGAGCGATTTATTCATGCGATGCTCCTTGCCGTGTGATGGGCAGGTCGCGGGTGGTTGGCTCCACGATTTCCGTGGCCTGCTGGATTGGATGGGAATCCGTTGTTTCGCGCGGGGTCGAGACGGCCTGTCGCGTCTGCTTGATTTCGGCGCGGCGGATCCGTTCGCGTTCGCGCAGCGCCTTGACGGCCTCCTGCTGGAACGCGTCGTTGTCAAGCTCCGATTCCGGCTTGTTCGCGCAATTGGAGATCACGACCAGCAGCGCGGCCAGCATGTAGTTCGCGATTAGCGACGAGCCGCCGGCGGCCATATACGGCAGGGTCAGACCGGTCAACGGAATGACCAGCGTGATGCCGCCGACCACGGTGAACACCTGGAACGCCATGGTGAACACCAGACCGGATGCGAGCAGCTTGCCGAAACCGTCCTTGATCTTCATCGCGGTGATCATGCCGGCGGCGATGATCAGCAGATACAGCATCAGAATGGCCATCAGGCCGGTCAATCCCAGCTCCTCGCCCAAAGCCGCGTAAATGTAATCGGAATTGGCGATCGGCGTGATCGACGGATGCCCCTGGCCGAGGCCGGTGCCCATCAATCCGCCGGAAGCCAGACCGAAAATGCCGGTGACAAGCTGGTACGAGCCGCCGTATTCCTTGTTGTATTGCGCCGCATTGAACGGATGAAGCCACGCGTCGACACGCGCGCCGACGTGGCTGAAGATGTTCGACGCCGCCACCGCGCCCACGGCGAAGGCGATGAAGCCGATGACGATCCAGCTTTTGCGCCCGGTGGCCACGTACAGCATGGACACGAACATGGCAAAGAACATCAGCGACGTGCCAAGATCATGCTGCACGATCAGCACGCCCATGGACACGATCCACACCACGATGATCGGCCCCATGTCCTTGATGCGGGGCAATTGCACGCCGAGGACCTTCTTGCCGCCGACGGCGAGCTGGTCGCGATGGTCGAACAGATACGAGGCGAAGAAGAATGCTAGGAACAGTTTGGCGAATTCGCTCGGCTGGAACGAGCCTAGGCCGGGGATTTTCACCCAGATGCGCGCGCCGTACTGTTCGGAGCCGAGTCCCGGAATCATCGGCGACAGCAGCAGCACGATGCCGATGACCATGCTGACATACGAGAACCGCCGTAGTACGCGGTAATCCCGCATGAACACGATGAGCACGTTCGCCAGCACCAGCGCGATCGACAGCCATATCAACTGGCGGAACGCCACCGAGGTTTTCGTATCCTGGTCGATGCGCGCGATCATCATGGCGCCGATGCCCGTCAGCACCATCACGCAGCACATGATCGACTGGTTGGCGTAGGGCTGGAACCGCAGCAGCAAGCCCCAGGAGGTCAGGAACAACGCGCCCACGAAGGCGAGCATCCACAGATAGTCCTGAGGGAAGCCGTTCGTGGTGCGTTCGAACATCTGGAAGAACGCCACGGCACACAGCAGCATGCTGAATGCCAGCATGCCGAATTGCCTCAAGCGCGTAGCGATCATGATTTGTCACCGTCCGCTTTCTTGGCCTGTTCGGCCTTCTTGGCGGCCTCTTCCTGCTGTTTCTGCTTCTGCGCTTCCTCCGCCTGCTTCTTCTTGGCGGCCTGCGCCTCCTCCTGCTTCTTCTTCTCGGCTTCCTGCTGTTGCCGGAGCTGCTTCTTGATCAGGCGCGTATGGCTTTTCGCCTCGTCGTAGGTGTCGAAGGAGATGCCTTGGGCGAGCTGTTCGCGCCAGCTCGGCGGCAGTTCGCTCGTTTTCATGGTGGTGGCCGTGACGGCATGCGACAGTCTGAGGTTGAAAATGCTCGTCGGCACGCCTTGGAAAATCGTCACTGTGCCGTTGTCGTCACCGATGTAGTACTTGGTCTGGCTCCAGCGATAGGTGCCCGCGCCCACTGCGGCAAGGCCGAGCAGCATCACGATGGTGACGAGTACGGCGATGATCCGGTTGCGGAATTTGCGGGAACGCTTCGTCTTGCGTTCCTCGAGATGTTCGTTGCGGATAGCCTTGGCCACTTCCGGATCGTTCGGATCGGCGGAGATGCGCCCGTTGCGCTTCTGCACGACCGGAATTTCTCCGGTGTCGGGATTGGTGCGGTCGCCGTTGTCTTCACGGACCGAGGATGGTTGCGCGACGCGCTGCTCCGGCTGCTTCGTCTCCTCCTTGGGATCCTTGCCGTTGCGAAGCGCGGCCGCACGCGCTGCCGGCGACTGCTTGCCTTCGCGCAGGGGAGGCGCGGTGGCGACCGGCTCGTTGACGATGTCCGCGATCGGCTCGAGGCTTGCGCTGGCCGCGCCGCCGACAAGCGGGGTCTGGTGCGGCAGATCGAACGCGTCCGCGTCGAGCGCGAGCGTCGCGTCGGCGATCACCGCGGTGACGTTATCGGTGCTTCCCGCGCGCAGAGCCATCGATACGAGCCGTTGCGCGCATTCCTCCTGATCGGAGCAGGTGGACAGCACCTCCTCGATCGTGGAATCCTCCAATACGCCGCACAGGCCGTCGGAGCACAGCAGCCAGCGATCGCCGGGATCCGCCTTGCGGATGGCGATGTCAGGACGCGAATCGATGTCGAAATCGCCCAGCACGCGCATCACCACATTGCGCTGCGGATGGTTGCGCGCCTCGGCCTCGCTGATGCGACCGGTGTCGATGAGATGCTGCACGTAGCTGTGGTCGCTCGTCATGCGGACCAGATGGCCGTCGTGCAGCAGATACGCGCGGGAATCGCCAATATGCGCCAAAACCCAGCATCCAGCCACCAGCGCCACGGACGTGACCGTGGTGCCCATGCCGGCGAGACGGCGTTCGCGCTTGGCTTTGCCGACGATCGCGTCATGCGCGGCCATGACGGAGGTCGCCATCATATGCGAGATAGCCTGCACGTCGCCTTCGACGTCGTCCTGCTCGATATGCGCCAGCGATCGGATGGCGATGGTGGAGGCGGTGTCGCCGCCGGCGTGCCCGCCCATGCCGTCGCAGATGGCGATGAGATGCTCGCCAGCGAACGCGGAATCCTGGTTGTTGGAACGTACGGTGCCCACGTCGGAGACGACCGTGGAGTACATGAACAATTGCTGTGAAGCTGCGGAAGTCGGCACGACGGTCACCTCAATTCGAAGGTGGTCGCGCCGATGCGAACCGGTACGCGTGCGCCGAGAATCATCGGCGCGTTCAGACGTTGATGGTTGACTATGGTGCCGTTGGTGGATCCCAGATCCTCGATGGCCCAGCGGCCGGTGGCGGGATCGGTGTAGACGCGGGCGTGATGCGAGGAGACGAATTCGTCATCCAGCACCACGGTGTTCGAAGCCGCGCGGCCAAGCGTGATGGTGTTGCCGGTCAAAGGGACGGAACTGCCGGCAAGAGGGCCATCGATGACTACCAGAAGCGTTGGTTTGGCACTTGCGGCGGCGTTGGACGCAGGTGCGGAGACGGCCACGGGCGCGGGTGATTCCACGGCCTTGCGCGCGGCGCGTTCCTTACGGCGATGAGCCCGCGACTTGCGCGGGCTGAGAATCTCGATGTCCCTGTACAGCGAACGCACCGTGCAGGCGACGAAAATCCAGAGCAGTACGAGGAACCCGTACTTGAGGATCGCAAACGTTAATTCAGTGAGCATAAAGGCGGCTCCCCGGGTTGGGGTCGGTTACTCCTGATCCTGCGAAGAAGCCCAATACAGGATGCGGGTTCGGCCGATGGTGATCGTATTGCCGTCGAGCAGCGTCGCGGCCTCGACGTGATGGCCCTCGACGTACATGCCGTTGGTGGAGCCCAGGTCGCGGGCGATGACGGTGTTGCCGTTATCGGTGATGTCGATCTCCATATGGCGGCGGGAGATGCCCGGATCGTCGATGACGATGTCGCAATCGGAGCCGCGGCCGATGATGGTCTTGTCCTCGGTGAGCAGATACTGATGCTCGCCGATCTCCAGCATCGGGCAATCCTCGGTCTGCGCCTCGGTGGTGACCGGCACGGTGTTGCCTTGCACGGATTCGCTGGAAAGCCGGTAATCACCCTTGGTGAGCTCAAGGTCCTCTTCGAAGATCACCACGACCGGGCCGACGAACGCGTAGTTCTGGCTTTTCGCATACTGGGTGAGGTTGTCGGCAAGTTCATTGGCAAGCGTCTCCGCACCCCATTCGACGATGTTGTTGAAATCCGGAGTGCTGAGCTTGAAACGGTATTCGTTCGGGGCTACGGTACGGTCACGCGTGACGGGCATGGCCTCTTTGTCGATCTCGCGTTCCAGAGCGCTGGAGAGGTCGACGGGCTTCAGGTCCTTGGACCCGAATTTGGCGAAAACCCCGTTGACGGCGCCTTCCACGCTCTTCTCAAATCGGTCGAGAACACTCATACTTGTCCCTTTCTGTCTGTGACTATCCTACGCTTTGGCGTGCCGAGAGCCAATTCAATGGGAACTTGCTTGCAAAAATTCCATGTAAAGGGGTGATATCCAACCTTTCGCCGGCGGAACAGTGCCGTTTGTCGAAGGATCGGACAGCCTCCGAACCGCCGACGAAGGGACGGTCCTAATTATCGGTAGATTGGAAGGCATGGTTAATGCGATTGATGAATTTCCAGCATTGAAGGCGCGGACTTTGCGATTCACCTGCGGAGCGCCGCGTTCCGCACGCGTGATCGGCGACGGCTCGCGCGCGCTATTCCTGCGGTCGGATGGTCCGGAGGACACCGTTACCTCACTGTGGATGAGCGTGATCGGCGAGGACGGCGAATCCAATGAGGTTCTGCTCGCCGACCCGCGTGCGCTGCTTGCCGACGCCGATGCCGAGGATGTGCCGGCCGAGGAGAAGGCCAGGCGCGAACGCGCGCGCGAAGGCGGCTCCGGAATCGTCGGCTATTCCGTCGACACCGCAGGAAATCGCGTGGCGTTCACCATCAACGGCGGACTGTTCCTGACCGACATCGCCGCCGGCGCGACGCGCGCCATTGCCATCGACGAATCGGAATTCAAGCCGGTGCTCAATCCGCGCATCAGCCCCGACGGACGGCACATCATGTACACGACCGGCACGTATCTGGTGGACGTCGATCTTGCTGAAAACACGGACGACGGCGACGCGGTGTCCGTGGTGGCTTCCGTCCCGCAAATCGACGGAACAATTGACGAACCATCCGACGAAACGTCGGACGGAACGGATGGCGCCCCGGCCGGCGAATGGAAGATCGGCCTCGCCGAATTCGCCGCGGGCGAGGAAATGGACCGCTACGACGGCTTCTGGTGGTCGCCCGACTCCAAATACGTGCTGTTCGAAACCTTCGATGCCTCCCATGAGCGGACTTGGTACATCGCCGACCCTGCCGACCCGACGAAACCCGCGCAGGGACGCCGCTATCCGCAGGCGATGACGGCGAATGCCGACGTGCGTCTCACCCTGCTGGAACTCGGTTACGATGCGGACGGCTGCTATTACGGCGGCATCGCGCACCGCGTGGAATGGGACCGTGAATCGTACGAATATCTCGCGGCCGTCAGCTGGACGGCGGGCCATGAGCCGCTGCTGCTCGTGCAGGACAGGCTCCAGCAGCACGACCAGGTGCTCGCAGTGCGCGTGGGCGACCCGATTGCGACTATGAGCACGCCGGAAAACGGTTTCACCGACGAGGACGGCGACGAAGTGGAGACCTTCTCCATCGCCATCCCCGAATACGCTCCCGGCGAAGAGCCCGGCACCACGCGCGTGCTCGAGGAACACCACAACGACCATTGGCTCGACCTGATCGCAGGCACCCCCGCATACACGCCTGACGGCCGACTGATCTGCGCGATGAACGACATGGACGCCGACACGAACCGTCTCACCGTGGACGGCACGTCCTTCACGCCGGCCGGACTGCAGGTGCGCGAGGTGCTCGACGTGACCGACGACGACGTGCTGTGCGTGGTGCAGCGCACGCCGGAACTGCTGCCCGCGGACGAACTGCCGTTCCTGTGGCAATCCAACGCGGACGAGCATGACGCGCGCAGCTTCGACGTGGTCTCGATCCATTTCGACGGCGATTGGGAGCCGCTCACCTACACGCCCGGCCAATGGACGATGTCCCGTTCCGGCGACGGTTGCGTGGTGACCGGGCGCGGCATGGACGACGCGCGGTCGCAGATGCAGCATTGCATGAACGTGCGTGCCGACGGCGCTGCCGCTGATGCCGCCGATGCCGACGGAAATGCCGACGGCGCGGAAGTGATGTCGATGGTGGTCGCGCCGATCGAAAACCATGCCGAAACCCCCGGCTTCACGCCGAACGTGCGATTCGCCCGTATCGGCGAGCGCAAGCTGTACACGGCGATCATCCTGCCGTCCGAAGCCAGCGGCCACGCCCATGACGACACCTTGCCGGTGCTCATGAAGCCATACGGCGGTCCTGGATTCCAGCAGGTCGTGGAAAGCCAATCGTTCTACTGGGATGCGCAATGGTGGGCCGACCAAGGTTACATTGTGGTCACCGCCGACGGTCGCGGAACCACCGGACGCGGCCCGTGCTGGGATCGTGAGATCTACCTGGACATGAAGGCCGTGACGCTTGAGGACCAAGTCGACGCCGTGCACGCGCTGCCCGACGCGCTTGCCTCGATCGCCACCAAAACCGGCGTTGCCGTGCCGAAACCCGACCTCGGCCGCGTGGCGATGATCGGCTGGTCCTACGGCGGCTTCCTGTCCGCGCTCGCCGTGCTGGACGCGCCCGACACGTTCGCCGCGGCCTGCGCGGGCGCTCCGCCGGCCGACTGGACGCTGTACGACACGCATTACACTGAGCGGTATCTGGGACTCGATCCGACCACATACGAGCACAACAGCATCATCGCGGACGCGCCGAAGCTCAGCCGTCCGCTCATGCTCATCCATGGTTTCGCCGACGACAACGTGACGATCGCCAACAGTCTGCGCTTGAGCCAGGCGTTGATGGCCGCGGGACGCAAGCACACGTTCCTGCCGCTCAACGGCATCACGCACATGACCAACGACGAGACGGTGGCGCGCAACCTGTTGCTGCTGCAGCGCGACTTCCTCGCCGACGCGCTGGCCTGACGGCAGCATGATAAATCCGGCAAAACCGGAACCGATAAAACCGGAAGAAAAAAAGAACGCGTCCCCCTGCGATTCGACGGACTGCCAAGTATCCGTCGGATCACAGGGAGACGCATATCCCTTCTCACTAGGGAAGATAGGACGGCTGCGAACACCCCTGCAAGTAAGGGTGTACCACATCTGCGTAGCACCCTTGCGGGCTTCGCGGCCCGCGCGCCCGGTCACGACGCGGAATGTCCAGTGGAATGTCCAGTGAGGGGCGGCAGGGTCTCGGGCACCGGAATCGGCAGATAAGCGAACAGCGTCCATTCTCCGTCGTGAAGCGTCGTTTCGATTTTGCCTTCATGCGATTCGAGTTGTTTGCCGAAATACACGAGTCCGTGGCCTCCCGGACGCACGCGGTCCGTTTCGGTGGTTCTCGCCTGGTTGATCTGCGTGATCTCGACGGCGTTCGGCTTGAGTATCACCGACAGGTCGGCCTTGCTGCCGGGTTGGGCGTGACGCGCGATGTTGGCGTAGGTCTCGCGGAGCAGGTCGTTGACGATTCCGGCCAGGCTTGGGGATGCGCTTGGTGCGCCGCCCGCCACATGGAGGATCGAGGTGATGTCGAAGCCGAGCGAGCGCAGACGCCTGTCTCCGTCGTTCATCGTGGTTTCGAGCATGTCGGCGAAGGCCTTGCCGTCCGCATCCTCCTCAAGGACGGTGACGTCCATGTCCAGTTCATCGATGACGCGATGCACGTTGGTCAGGGCGGACAGGATGTAATCGTTGACCTGCTCCCATTTGTCGAGCTCATCGCGTCTTTCGTCCGCGTTCTTGCCGTCGTCACCATCCGTCGAGGCGCTGCCATCGCCATCGTCTCCGCCGGACAATGCATCGATGCGACGTTGCGCGACGAAAGCCGCGGCGGACAGATCTCCCGTCACGGCGTCGTGTATGGCTTCCGCGATGTGACTGCGGCTTTCCATCTCCCGTAGCCGTGTTTTCGCCTGCTCCGCCTCCGTGCGGCTGGCTGCCATGGTCTCGTTCCATCGCAAGGCGCATCCGAGCATCAGTATCAGGCCGATCATGGCGATGATGGACACGGGATTGCCGTTGTTCAGTTTGAGCACCAGGTGGCAGAACAATTGGTCGGCCACGGAATAGGCGAGCAGCAGCACCGCCACGAGATTGTTGGTTTCGTAGGACAGCATCCCGAACGCGTAGAGGATTCCCGGCAGCGAGTTGGCGTCGGCTCCGGATATGAGCCAAGGTCCCGATTCGGCCATGACCAGGAACAGCAGCGACATCGATTTCGGGAAGAACGTGGACAGCAACAGCACCGCGATTTCGATGACGGTCCAGACGTTCACCACGGGATTATCGGCCGAGGCGAGCACCATGCAGAACAGTATCCACCATATTGTGATGACCGCGATGGCCATGCGGATCGGATGCCAGAGTTTCGGATGGTCGGCGCGCATATGGCCGCGCCATGCGCGGAAGGCGCTGATGGGTTTGGATTCGGCGCGTTTTGCGGATTCGGCGGACTCTGCGGATTTTGTGGATTCCACGGATTCAGCGCGCATGAGACCTCACCCACAATGCCACCGCCTGGCGAGCCGTCTTGCAGTTCAGTTTTTTGAGAATGCCCTGCATATGCTTTCGCACGGTGCCTTCGGAGATGTTCAGCCGTTCGGCGATTTCCCTGTCCAGCATGCCGTCGGCGCACAGGGAGATGATCTGCTCCTCGCGCACGGTGAGCCGCGGCGAGGTCTCCTCCTCGCGTCTGACGCGCACGTTGGCCAGGGCGGGGGATTCGAATCCCTCCATCACGTCGCCTCCGCAAAGTCGTTCGATGGCCTTCGCCAGTTGGACGGAGTCCTCCTTGCCGATCAGCCCCTGCGCTCCGGCCTCCATCAGCCTGCTGCGGTAGCTGTTGATGGAGAAGCTGGTGATGCCGAGGATCGGCAGATGCCTGTCCATGAGACGGATCCGATGACAGATGGCCGGCCCTTGCAATCCTTCCATGGACATGTCCAGTATGAGCAGGTTGAGATTGTCGTCGTTCCTCTGGCAGCGTTCGATGGCCTCGTCGCCGGAAGTGGTCGTCCACACCACGTAGGCCGTGGGCACCTTCGCTTCGATGAGCAGGCTCAGCGATTCCAACGCGCGCGGATCGTTGTCGACCAGCGCCACACGGTGGATTTTGGGTATGGGGGTGGATGCGGATTTCGTGGGTTTCATCGCAGGCTCACTTTCCGCACAGCCACTGCAGCGGTGGCGGGCAGCTGATGATGGCGGACGCGGTTCCGCCCGCCGCGTCGGCAAGGACGGCCTCGTTCCCGCCGGCCGAATCCATCGTTCCGGCTGGCTGCATGGTGCAGAACATGACGAATGCCATGCACAATGACATTATTCTCATACCGATATTGTATGGGGGAGCGCGTCCATCGCATGGGGGCGCATCCGATGCGCGAAGCCGAAGCGTTGCGGAGCAGAGGTTTGTTCATGCGGGATTCGTATGATGAAAGCATGAATCTTAGGCTGCTCGACGAGGCGAATTACGACGCCGAAATGGAAAGCAAGGTGCTGCCCGCGCTGGACGCCTGCATGACGGAAGGGTGGATGGATCCCGCCACCGTCGATTGGAGCGGCGATCCGCTGCCGAAGCTGGCCGAACCGGGCAGACTGCATTATTGCTGCTACGATGCGGCCAAATTCGACGCGCTGCGCGAGGACGGCGCTTCCGGTGTGTTCCGCGGTGCGATCGTCATATCGCATGGATTCACCGAATTCGCGCGCAAATACAGCGAAATGGCATGGTATTTCCTGCTGGCCGGCTATTCCGTGTGCATCCTCGAACATCGCGGGCACGGCCATTCCGCGCACGACGTGGACAATCCCAGCCTGGTATGGATCGACGATTGGCGCCGGTATGTGGCCGACCTCGCCGCCTTCGCCGACACCGTCGGACGCGAATGCGCGTGCGACAAGCCGTTGAGCCTGTACTGCCATTCGATGGGCGGCGGCATCGGCGCGGCCGTGCTGGAACGCTACCCGGCTTTGTTCGACAAGGCGGTGCTGTCCGCGCCCATGATCGCACCCGTCGTCGGCATGCCGACATGGCTGGCGCGCGTCGCGACGGGCATGCTGTGCGGACTGGGATTCGGCAAATCGCGCGTATTCGGGCATACCGATTTCTCGACGGAACTCGACCTCGACGAGCATAAGGGCGCTTCAGAAGCGCGCGTGCGCTGGTTCCACCAGCAACGCCTCGACGACGTGTCGTGCCAGACCAACGCGGCCACCTTCGAATGGGCGCATCAGGCGCTGGCGCTGTCCCGCGCCATACTCAAACCGAACATGTGCGGCGCGATCGAAACCCCGATGCTGCTGTTCCAGGCCGGACGCGACATTTGGGTGCTCAACGGGCCGCAGGACGATTTCGTGGAACGCGTGCGCGAAGGCGGCGGGTCGATCGAGAAGGTGCGGTACGGGCGATCGCTGCACGAGATCTTCTCCATGCCGAACAACGTGCTCGGGCCGTATCTGGACAAGATCCTCGATTTCCTCGCCGCCCCCGACGCCAGTCTGTAGAAATCCGCGTGCTTACGGAAATCCGTGTGTCCGCGGAAATCCGTGTATGGTGTGCGTTGGAGGACGAACGGGCGAGAAGAGGAGCATGGCCGGTCGATGGTGGGAAAAACGTTCGAACGCACGCCGAAGGATCTGCTCGTAGGCATCGCGATGACCTTGTGCGGAGGCGTGCTGTGGGGCATCAACGCCACCGTCTCCAAAATCCTCATGGGCACCTACCACGCCTCGCCGCTATGGCTCGCATGCGTGCGCGAGCTCGTCGGCGGCATGCTGTTCCTGGCATGTTCGGCCGCAGCGACGCCGAAACTGTTCGCCGGCGTGTGGAAGGATCGCAAATCGTATCCATGGATGCTGGCGACCGCCGCCATATGCGTGCTCCTGGTGCAGGTGGCCTATCTTGAATCGATCGATTGGACGAATTCCGGAACCGCGACGGTGCTGCAAAGCCTGAATCTGCTGTTCGTATTGGGATACGTGTGCATGCGCGGCCGCCGTTTGCCCGGCAAGCGCGAGACGATAGGCGTGGCGCTCGCCTTCATGGGAACGGCGCTTATCGCGACGGGTGGCGATTTCACCATGCTGAAGCTTCCGCTGATCGGTCTGGCATGGGGATTGATGAATGCGCTTTCCACCGCGGCAATGTCGATTCTTCCGGTGGGATTGATGGCGAAATGGGGCAATTTCACGGTGAACGGCATCACGTTTATGCTTTCCGGGCTTGTGTTATTGCCGTTCGTGCGACCGTGGGCCACGGCTCCGCACTTGGATTGGGCGGGCGTTGGACTGATGGTCTTCACCGTGGTCGGCGGCACGTTCGGTGCGTTCTGGCTGTACATGACCGGTGTGATGCGCGTCGGCTCGATGCGCGCCACCATGCTCGGCACCAGCGAGCCGGTCATGGCCACGGTCTCCGCGGTGGCGTGGACTGGAGCAGTGTTCGAGCCCACCGATCTGGTCGGTTTCGTGATGATCCTCGTCATGGTGTTCCTGGTGCGCTGACCGCGTGTCCGATTCTGCAGAATCGGACACGCAAAATGCTGCTGGAGTGCCTTGGATGTCCGTTTTTCCAGAATCGGACATTCGTGCATGCAAATTGGTGCCCTGAGTGTCCGATTCTGCAGAATCGGACAAATATGCACCCTGAATATGACCCCACGTGTCCGTTTCTGCAGAATCGGACATTTGAAGTGCTGCGGAAGTGCCCTACGTGTCCGATTCTCCAGAATCGGACAAACTCGCTGACCGCTCCCATGCCCCCTATTCCTGATCGTCCTGCTCGTAGATGGCGGTGGTGATCTTTTCGCGCAGCCTGGCGAAATCCGGATGCGCGCGCATCTTCTCCATATTGTCGGGATCGTCCGGATCGCAAGGAATGTCAATCGGAATGTCCATTTTGATGGTGCCGGGATGCGCGCTCATCACAATCACCCTGGTAGCCAGGAAAATGGCCTCGTCGACGCTGTGCGTGATGAAGAAGACGGTTTTCTTCTTCTCCTCCCAGATGCGCAGCAGCTCGTTCTGCAGACGCTCGCGCGTCAGGGCGTCCAATGCGCCGTACGGCTCGTCCATCAGGATCACATCGGGGTCCGTGGCGAGCACGCGGGCGATTTGCGCGCGCTGCTGCATGCCGCCGGAAAGCTCGTACGGGCGTCGTTCCGCGGCGTCCTTCAGGCCGACCAGCTCAAGATAATGTTCGGCGATTTGCGTGCGTTCCGCAGGCTTGACTCCCTGCATGCGCATGCCGAATTCCACGTTTTTGCGGACGGTGAGCCATGGATACAGCGGCGGTTTCTGGAATACGACGCCGCGTCGCGGGCTGGGGCCGTCGACCTTGCGTCCCTGGGCGACGATTTCGCCGTCGGAGGGCTTTTCGAATCCGGCCAGCATGTTCAGCAGCGTGGTCTTGCCGCATCCGGAACGTCCGACGACGCAGATGAAGTCATGCTCCTTGATCTGCAGGTTGATGTCATGCAACGCGGTGACTTCCGCATTCTCCTGCGTGGTGTAGCGCTTGTTGACCCCGCGTATGTCGACGGCGATGCCCTGTTCCGCCATGGTCTGCTTCTCGGTCAGTTCGCTCCATGTCATGTCGTTGGCGTTCATGGTTCAGGTCCTTTCTTGACGGCTGGGTGGTGCCTGTGGCGCGTCATTCCGCCACGGCGTCGATGGCGTCGGTGTACAGCGCCGTCTCATAGGTGTCGTTCACGGTGTCCAGGCTGTTCTGCGATTTGAGGAATTTCGCCGTGGATTTGAGGATGGCCGGCAGCTCGCCGTGGAACGATTCGCTTTGCGCCTTGGCCTGCGGATAGGTGTATCCCTTCATCTGCGTGAGCACGTCCTTTTTTGCGGTGCCCAGTTGGGATGCGATGGCTTCCGCGGAGTCGTCCGGTTTGTTTTTCAGCAGGCCCGCGGCGTAGTTTTCGACGGCGGTCCAGGTTTTCATCGCGCCGGGATTCGCTGTGATGAAGTCGTTTGACGCGATTTCCATGTCGTATGTGGCGGAGCCGCTTTTGGCGGTTTCGGCGCTGGACGTCACGATGTGTCCGTCGGCGGCTTTCAGTTTGGAAAGCACGGGATCCCACACCCAGGCCGCGTCGATTTCCTTGCGGTTCCATGCGCCGGCCATTTTGTCGGGATCGAGGTTGATGAGGTTCACGCTGGTTTCGCTCATTCCCGCCTTGCTCAGCGCGCTCAGCAGGCTAAAATGCGAGGTGGAGCCGAATGGGACCGCGATGTTCTTGCCTGCGAGGTCCTTGATGGTTTTGGCGGATTCGACGTTGGTCACCAGCGATTCGGCTTCGCCGATGACGTCATGGATCCATACGATTTTCACCGGCAGGCTCAGCGGCGCGGAAACCGCGCGGACCGAGGGGCTTGATCCCGCCAGGCCGATGTCGATCGAGCGGGAGCCGAAGGCTTGGATCACGTCTCCGCCGGAATTGAACTGGTTCCATTGGATGTTGGCTTTCGGCATGCAGGCTTCCAGCAGACCGAGGTCCTTGACGATCAGGTCGGCGTTCGGAATGGATTGCCATGCGATGCGGATGGTTCCAGTGAAGTCGTTGTTGGTGTCGACCGGGCAGGTGGTCGTGCTGCCGGTGGGGGAGATGCCGGCGATCTCGTAGGCGGTCGGCATGGCTCCGCAGGCCGTGGTGCCGGCCAGCATGCCGGCCGCGATTATGGCGGCCATGCTTTTGCCGAGCAGCCGTGCGGTGCGTGTCGGGGTGTGGGTCGGAGCATGGTGGGTTGGAGCATGGTGGGTTGGAGCATGTGTCGGGAAGTGGGTTGCGTCGCTCATCGTCTTGTCCTCTCTTGTGTGTTGCGTTGCGGATGATTGATCCGCGGATGGCCGGTTTTCAGTCCTTGCCGACCCATGGGGTGACCAGTTTGGTGATGAGCACGATCAGCCCGTCCAGAAGCAGCGCCGCGATGCCGATGACGAAGATGCAGGCGATGGTGAGCGAGGTGTTCAGCTCGGTGCCGGACAGGTAGGCGAGCGCGCCGATGCCGGGGATGCCGTTGTTGAGCTCGGCGGCCACCACGGTGGTCCAGGCGAAGCCGACGGCCAGTCGGATGCCGTTCATGATGGAGGGCAGCGCGCTGGGGAAGATGACGAACAGGAACGCCTTGAAACGGCTTGCGCCCAGTGAGAGCGCCGAATTGGCCCGGTCCTTGTTCACTCCTTGGATGCCTTCCAGGGTGGCGAGCACGATGGGCGGGAACGCGGCGAGGAACAGCAGCCAGATCTTGGTGGTGTCGCCGATGCCGAACCAGACGATCAGCAGGCCGATGTAGCCGAGCGGTGGCAGCGCGCGGATGAAGTTGATGTAGGGCAGCACGATGCGGTTGAGCCATTCGACTTCGGCCAGAAGGAATCCGACCAGCATGCCCACGATGATGGCCAGCAGCATGCCGATGCCGATGCGTTCGAGGCTGACCACGAGATGCTGCCATAGGAAGTATTGCTGCTCACCGCAGATGATGCGGCTCGATCCCGGCGATTGCGGACGGCAGGAATTCGCTTCCACGAACGCGCTCCATACCGATTGCGGCGATGGCAGATACAGCGGATTGACCAGGCCGGCCGCGGTCACGCCCCACCATAGGACGAGCAGCAGCACTAGGGAGAGCAATGCCTGAATGGTGCGTGATCCTTTACGAATGGTTGCCAGTAAGCGTTTCATCGTGCGCTCCTATCCTGTTTGGCATGTGGTTCGGCCGGTCAGTCGGTGCTGGCCAGGTAGTGGTACATGGTGTCGAGCATTTCGTCCGTGATTTCGACGGGATTGTTGTACAGGTTCGGATGCCGGCTGATGCGTACCAGGTCGGCGATCTGCTCCTCGGTGAGGTTGAGGTCCTTCAATCCCGTGCGCATGCCGATCCTTACCTTGAGGTCGTGGATGGCGTCGGCCATCGCATCCACGTCCGAGAAGCCGATCTCGCGGGCGAATTCCTGCACGCGCCCGTGCTGCGCGTCCTTGTTGATGCGGGCGAAGTAGTCGAGCGTCAGTCCGCATGCCTCGCCGTGGGGGATGCCGTGGATGTTGGTCAGTGGGAACGAGCATGCGTGGGAGGAGGTGGTTTTGGGAAGCGTGAAGGCGAGACCTGCGATTACGGACGCTTCGCACATCTTCTCGCGCGCCTCCTCGTTGTGCGGTTCGGCCACGGCGATCGGCAGATATTTGAACACGAGTTTGGCCGCGTGGACCGCGCATGAATCGCAGATCGGCTGGTGTCCTTTGCTCCAGAATCCTTCGATCGCCTGGCTGAGCACGTCCATGCCGGTGCTTGCCGTGATTTTCGGCGGCACCGAATAGGTCAATTCCGGATCCACAATGGCCACGCTCGGGAAGAAGCCGTCGGACACGATCGGCGCTTTTTTGCCGAGCGCGCGATTGGTAAGTACGGAAACGCACGTGACTTCGCTGCCGGTGCCGGCGGTGGTCGGCAGTGCGATGATCGGCAGATGCTTCTGCGGCATCGCCTTGCCGGTGCCATGGTAGTCGGCGATGGAATCGTCGGTCAGACAGATGCTCGCCGCGGCCTTGGAAACGTCCATCGCGCTGCCGCCGCCCATGGCGACGACGAATTCGCAATGGTTCTTTCTGATGATCTCAGCGCAGGCGTCCACTTCGGTGACGTCCGGATTAGGGGAGAAATCGGTGAACACGGTGGAGACCGCGCCATCGCTGGCATCGATCAGCCGCTGCGCTTCGCCGGAATCGACGAAGAACTGCGGAGTGACCATGATGCCGTCATGCAGCCCCATCGTTTCGGCGATGTCCTTGATCTCCATCGCCCTTCCCTTGCCAAAACGGATCGTCACCGGTTGCGCGTAATCCCAAAGCATCTTGCCTGACCTTCCTTCCTGCTGTCGTGTGCCGTGCGATCGCTCAATCGCAGAGGTTTTCGTCGACCCAGGTGAGCACCTTGTCGAGCTTCGGCAGTTCCTCTTTCAGCTGCTCGGCGGTGATGATCAGCGGCGGGCAGATGTTGATGTTGGTTTCACGTCCGAACGTGGAGAATCCGAGATCCATGAGCTTCGCCATGATCTGCGGCATGACGGAATTCGGCGTGTGGTACGGAGCCATGAGCTCCCTCGTCTCCTTGTTCTTCACGATGGTGAGCGCGGAGAACAGGCCGATGCAGCGGGCCTCGCCGACGCACTTGTGCTTCTCCACCATGCTTTCGAGGAACGGCTTGAGAATGCCTTCCATCTCCTTGACGTGGGCGCACACGTCATGCTCGAGGTAGTAGTTGACCGCGGCGACGCCGGCGGCGCAGGCGAGCGTATGTCCGGAATAGGTCAGGCCGCACTGCAGCACATGGTCGGTGAAATAGTCGGAGATCTGCTTGGAGACCACCACGCCGCCCAACGGCACGTAGCCGCAGGTGACACCCTTGGCGAAGGTGAACATGTCGGGCTTGATGTCGAAGTTCTGCCAGGCGAACATCTTGCCGGTGCGGCCGAAGCCGGCCATGACCTCGTCGCAGATCATGAGGATGCCATACTTGTCGCACAGCGCGCGCACGCCTTCCATGTAGCCTTCGGGCGGAAGAATCACGCCATTGGCGCCGACGATGCTTTCCATCAGAATCGCGGCGACGCTGTCCGGGCCCTCGTACTGCAGCTGCTCGTCCAGACGATGCAGATAGTCGGCGGTCACGGCGGCGTCGTCCACACCGCGGGTGTAGCCGTCCTCATACATGTTCGGGTTCATGAAATGCACGAAGCCGGGGGCCGAGCCGCCCAGCTCGGTGGCGAAACGACGCCAGTCGCCGGACGCATTGGAGGCTCCGATGGTGGAGCCGTGGTAGCTGCGGTAACAGCTGAAGATCTTCGGACGGCCTGTCACCATGCGGGCCATCTTGATGGCGTTCTCATTGGAATCCGCGCCGCCGTTGGTGAAGAACACGCGCTGGTAGAAATCGGGGTCGGCCACGTCGACCAGCATCTTGGCCAGGCGGGATTTCGGTTCGGACGCGTAGGCGGGAGCCATGAAGCACATCTTGTCGGCCTGCTCCTTGATCGCGTCCACGATTTCGGGAAGCTCATGGCCGAGATTGGAGCATACGAGCAGCGAGGACATGTCGGTATAGCGTTTGCCGTCGTAATCCCAGAAATAGATGCCGTCGGCCTTCTTGATGGGCTTGACGGGGCCGCCCTGCTTGTGCCAGGACTGCATGACGTACTTGCTGTGCAGGGATGCGACCTCTTCGCCGGTCAGTTCTTCCATGGTTGTTCCTTCCGCCGTCACATCGGATGGGATGTGCGCTGTGCACAAAAAGCTTGTGCGACGTTTTCCGATGTTTTTCCGATGTGGATTTACCAGTGTTCGCAATGCAGGAATTCTCTTTGGAAATTCCTTGCGATAACTTGCATTGTATGAATCCGGAAATCGTGGAACAATGCTGCGGCGCCTAAAGCTGTTTGTGCTGCAGCACAAATAATGGCGAAGGAAACGATGGTGAAATGGCAAGGTGTGGCGAAAGAAAAAACGGAAGAAAGACGGACGCGACCGTCGCCGTCAGCAGTCCAGCAGCTCCTTGACATGCAGCCCGATCGAAAGGGACTCGCGCACCGCGAAGTCCGACAAATTCACATCGAGGATGTCCTGGATCTTCCCAAGCTTGTAGCTCACCGTGTTGCGATGCACGTACATGCGCTCGCTGGTCTCCTTGATGCTGCCGCTGAACATCAGATAATTGCGCAACGTCTCGGTCAAATCGCCATTGTTGACCTTGTCGTATTCGACGAGTGGGCCGACGGTGTGGTTGTAGTAGTCGCGCAATATCTCGGGATCGCCTACGGATAGCAGCAGCTTGTCCACGCCGGCGTCATCGTAAAGGAATGGCGTTTCGGATTTGCCGCGATGTTTCTGCAGGCGTTCCAACGTCAGTCCCTGACGATAGCTTTTGCCGATGCAGCGGGCCGATTTCGTGATTTTGCCGATGCCGATGAACATGCGTTCGTCGTCATGCGCGATCGCCATGCATGCCGACAGCATCTCACGTGTGATCGTCGAAATTTCGTCGGCGTTGTAGCGGGCGAACACCATCACTATCCGATGGTCCATGGCGAACTGCGCGATCTGCCACTGATGCTGCGTGATCAGGGATTCGAGGGCGTCGCGGAACATATCGATGCGCGCGTCCGGCACATGCGGCAGCGCGCATTCGGCGGTGGGCACAGTGGACACGCAGTCCATCACGCCGACGCTGTAGTTCCAATCCTTGCCGAAGCCGTTCTGCTCGAGAGTGTCCAGGTAGAGTTCCTCGTTGGCCGGCCATTCGATGGCGTTCTTCAGGGCGACGCCCAGTTCGAGGGAGTATTTCTCGCTCAGGGTGATCGAGAGGCTGAACTGGTGCATGATCTGCGCCATGTGCTCGTTCCACGGCACGCGGAACAGGGGGAAGTCGTGCTCGTCGCAGAATCGTATGGCGTTGGGGCTGATCTGGTGGATGAACGGGCCGACGTTCACCACGATGCCGCTCGCGTCGCATCGGTAGGTGCTGGCCACCAGTTCGGTGAGGCTCTCCTGGCTATCCAAACCGATGCCGGTGGTGAATGCGATCTCCTGGCCTTCGAGGAATCCCGCGATTTCCTCGTTCTCGACCATGTGCACCCAGCGCACCGGCCGGTTGAGCCCCGCCCTTCCGGCGATCAGCGTGATGTCATGCTTCTGCGCGCGGGCCTGATCGAAAAGCTCCTGCAAACGAACCGTCATAGCTGGAACTGTACCGGCCGTTTGTAACGGCACGTTTTGGTGGCCTGTGGCCGAGCTGCTCGTCCGTGCCTGCGGTGACGCCTGTGGTGGGCGGTGCCTGTGGTGGGCGAGCCGCTGCGCGCCGTGGAACCCAAATGTAGTGTTCCGAATGTCCGATTCTGCAGAATCGGACACGTGAAGTGCCATATGTGGGGTCTGAGTGTCCGATTCTGCAGAATCGGACACGTGGGCATATGCTTGGGGCGGTTGGGTGTCCGTTTTTCCAGAATCGGACATTCGTAGTCATGTTTTGGCGACGATGGGGTGGGGTATGGGCTACAGAAGTATTGACGCGCCGGAAACGATAAGCAGTATGTAGGTCAGCTTTAGGAACGCCGTTTGGCTGATGCGTTTCTGAAGCGCGTTGCCGATGAAGACGGCTGCGATCAGCGGCGGAATGCCAACGAGGGTGAGCAGCGCCGCATGCGTCGTCCAGGCGCCGGCTGCGACCTGCTGGATCCCCATCACCGAATTGAGCGCCACCCACACGCAGGCGACCGTGGCGCGGAACTCGTCTTTGTCCTTCAGCACGGCTGCCGCGTACACCACCAGTAGCGCGCCGCCGGAAACGAACAGTCCATGCACGACGCCCGCGCCGATCAGAATCGCAATCAGCGTTCCTTGCCGTGGCGTGGACGTCGACGGATGGAGCAGATTCTTCGCTGCGATGACGATGATGAACAGGCCGTATGCTTTCTGCAACGGCGCAAGCGGCAGCAGACTGTACATCGCAATGCCTGCGACCATGCCGATGGCCATGAAAGCGATCATGATGCCAAGTTCGCGCCATCGGATATGGCGATGATGCTGGATGCCGAGCCATAAGCAGGACAGCAGCGCCATCATATTGAGCACCACACGTGCCTCGTCCGTGCCGATGAGCAGCATCGAGGCCGGCATCGCCAGCACGGTTCCCGCGAATCCGGTGATCGCCTGGATTGCATTGGAAGCGAACAGCACCACAAGAAACAGCGTGTCGCGAAGTGTCTCGTTCATGGAACATACGCTACCGATGCGCGCGCACGGTTTTGTAACGATGCCTGGGCGCCAGGTTTCGTGACGATGGTCGGCTGGCGTGCCGGTCGGTCGGTCGTGCCATATTCGTCACCTTGAATGTCCGATTCGCCAGAATCGGACATGTAGGGCCATGTTTGGGATGCGTATTTGTCCGATTCTGCAGAATCGGACATTCAAAGTGGTACCGGGGCGTTCCACGTGTCCGTTTCTCCCGAATCGGACGCTTGGGTGTGCAAGTTGGTGCCCTATGTGTCTGTTTCTCCCGAATCGGACATTCGTGGGCTGTGCGAGGAGGCCTATGTGTCCGATTCACCAGAATCGGACATCCGGAATACGAAAATGCCGGACACCTTATGCGGGTGTCCGGCATTGTTTGCTTAGTGATTACCGCGATTCACGGCTTGCGGAGGCCGGGAATCAGCCTTCGATGGCGATCTGGTGCTTGGCCTCGACCTGCTGTTGCGCTTCGGGCTTCGGCATTTCCAGGCACAGGGTGCCGTCCTTGTAGCTGGCGTGGATATCGGAATCCTTCACGTCCTCGCCAACGTAGAAGCTACGAGAGCAAGAGCCGGCATAGCGTTCGCGGCGCAGCCAGCGGCCGTTGTCGTCCTTGTCCTCGTGGGAGCTGTCGCGATGCGCGGAAACGGTCAGATAGCCGTTCTGCAGATCCAGCGAGATGTCATCCTTCTTGAAGCCAGGCATGTCGATGTCGACCATGTAGCCCTTGTCGGTCTCGCGCACATCGGTGCTCATCATGCCCGTCGACATATTCGCATCGCATGCCGCGCGATCCATGTTGCGCCAACCTTCGAAGAACGGATCGTCGAACAGGTCGGAGAACATCGTGTCATTCATCAAAGCCGGAAACATTGCCATAATCGGTACTCCTTAAGCAAATGCGCGTTCTGCGCGCGGAGTAATGCGGCTTGGCAGCCGGCCGTGCGATTATCGCCACGGCGTCACCATCTGGCGACACCGGCGACCGGGTTCGTTGCCGCATCCGGAACCCTCCCGGGCTCCTGACCTTGACCTTTCACTTCACCCAACTCTTCCGGGTGTCTCCCATTCCGGAATTATGCTCGCAGTGAAATGCGATGATGCCGCGATGCGGATGATGTTGCCGTCTTGACTATTTCCGATGGATTTTAAAGCCGTGCGATGCTTGGAATTTCCGGAATATGGCAGGTATGGCAGGGCGATATCGGCGTATTCGGCCGATTTGCCGTCAGTCGCCAGAACTTTCGGTATATTTTCGGTATATTTTTTGTCAGATTTTCCGGTTGCACCGCATACGAGAAAACCCCGGAACCTTGGTATTCCAACATTCCGGGGTTTTCCATTCCCGTGCGAGCGGGGGGAGTTGAACCCCCACGAGCATACACTCACTGCCACCTGAAGACAGCGCGTCTACCATTCCGCCACGCTCGCAGACAATCGACTAATTTACACCTCTTCATTTCAAGTAACAAATCGGCGTGTCGCAATTGGTGGATTGTCGCGATTGACGGAGTGGAGCAAGGCCGAAGCGATTCAGGTCCGGAGGATTCTTGGAGGATTCCCCTGTGTGGACCGTATCCGCGGTTTCCGCAATGTGAACGCGGGCCGGATCAGGCGGCGTGCTCGGCCTTGTACTGCGTGCCCCAATCCTTCATCGCCTCGATGATCGGCTGCAGCGTCCGTCCGGTTTCCGTCAGCGAATACTCCACGCGCGGCGGCACTTCCGGATACACCTCGCGATGCACCAACCCGTCGCGTTCCATCTGACGCAGGTTCGCCGTCAGCACCTTCTGCGACACATTGCCGACCGAACGGCGCAGTTCGCTGAATCGTTTGGTGCCATCCAGCAGGTCGCGTAGGATCAGCACCTTCCATTTATCGGAGATCATCAACAGCGTCGTTTCCACGGGACACGCCGGTAATTCACGTTCCATCGGAAAAACTTCTCCTTTGCCAATCGCAATAAAATCAATAAAAGTTCCCTTTCGGTAACTATAGCACTTTATTGTGCCTTCTTCCGTTTTGGTCGGTATGGAAATAATGTTCATAGCGACAGCGGGAAGCAACGGGAAACCGCCCGCCGGAATTTTTAGGAAACCTACGAAAGGAACGAACATGAAGATCGCAGTAGTGGCAGCCAACGGCAAGGAAGGCCAGCTCGTCGTCAAGGAGGCCGTCAAGCGCGGCCATGACGTGACCGCCGTGGTGCGCGGCGAGAACAAGTCCGAAGCGCAGCACGCCATCATCAAGGACCTCTTCGACCTGACCGCGGCAGACCTCGTCGGCTTCGACGTGGTCGTGGACGCGGCTGGCGCATGGACCCCGGATACTCTGCACGTCATTCCCGACGCGGCCAAGCACCTGTCCGACGTCTTGGCTGGATCCGATGTCCGCCTGATCGTGGTCGGCGGCGCCGGAAGCCTGTTCGTGAACAAGGAACACACCGTCGCCCTTGAGGACACTCCGGACTTCCCGGATGCCTACAAGCCGGTTTCCGCAGCGCATGGCGAGGCACTTGCCCACCTGCGCACCCTCTCCGACGTGAAGTGGACCTACATCAGCCCGGCCGCCGACTTCCAGGCCGAAGGCGCACGCACCGGCTCCTACGAGCTGGCTGGCGAGGAGTTCACCGCCAACGCCGAGGGCCAGAGCTTCATCAGCTACGCCGACTACGCCATCGCAGTGGTGGACGAGGCCGAATCCGCCAAGCACGTCGGCGAGCGCATCTCCGTGTACACCAAGTAAGGGCGCGCCAAGTACAAAGTGGCGCACGCACACGCCAAGTAAGAAGACGCCTAGGCGGTTCGCAGGCATTTTAGAATGTCCGATTCACCAGAATCGGACATTCATGTCTCCGTTTTCCGGGTCTGAGTGTCCGATTCTGGTGAATCGGACATGTAGAGGTACTTATATGGGTTTTGTTTGTCCGATTCGCCAGAATCGGACACGTGAGGTACGTGGGGCACGGCACGCGAGACCCGCGGGATGCGCGGTGCACGCGAGGCTTGCGGCTGCGCGATGCATGCGGAACGTACTTGGACGGGCCTGGTTTATGGGCATGAGCGGGAGGAACGCGTGATGGATCAGCGGCAACGTCGTATCTGGCTTATCGGGCAGTTGCTGAGGGAGTATCCAGAATATCGGGATGCCGGCGAGGCGGATCTGCCGATTCCGCATGACCATGATGAGCAGCGCCAGCTGTTGCGCGCGTTGCAGAACGTTCGTCCGCCCGCGCCGGTGAGTGAGCGGTTCCTGCATGTGCAGGACGAGTATTTGGGCGGCATGCTCGCCCAGCGTGCCATCACCGACGCGGACGACGTTCCCCCGGCGGAAACCTTGCGATCCGGCACAACGCTCGCCATTTGGCAGGGCGACATCACCGCCCTGCGCTGCGACGCGATCGTCAACGCGGCGAACAGCGGGCTCACCGGCTGCTACGCGCCGAACCACCATTGCATCGACAACGCGATCCACACCGCGGCCGGCGTGCAGTTGCGTCTTGCCTGCGAGCGGATCATGGAACGGCAGGGGCATCCGGAGCCGGTCGGCCAAGCCAAAATCACGCCGGGATTCAACCTGCCCGCGCGATACGTGCTGCATACGGTCGGCCCGATGATCCCCACCGGCGATCCGACGCCGGACGAACAGGAGCAGTTGGCGGACTGCTACCGTTCCTGCCTGCGACTGGCCGCCGAACATGGTCTCGAAACCGTCGCGTTTTGTTCGATTTCCACCGGCGAGTTCCACTTCCCCGCCGAACTGGCGGCACGCATCGCCGTGCGCACGGTCCACGAATTCCTCTCGCGGCAATCCGCACAACAGCAATCCGCGCAGCGGCAGCCTGTGCAGCCGCGCTCGCTGGCAACAGCCGCTCCAACCGCCGGCACCGGCACCCGCAACACCGGCATCCGCAACACCGGCATCCGCAACACCGGAACCGCCGACACCAACACTTACGACACCGGCATCCACCCCGCCAACACCATCAGGAAGGTGATCTTCGATGTCTTCTCCGACCGCGACCGCCAAATTTACGAGCGCGTATTCGCCGACCATGACTGACGGTGAGCATGCTGCCGCGATCGAACGGCTCGCACAGGCATGGCGGGAGGCGGACTGCGTGCTCATCGGCGCAGGGTCGGGCCTGTCCACGTCGGCCGGCTACACGTATTCCGGCGAACGCTTCGACCGCCTGTTCTCCGATTTCAAGGAGCGGTACGGCATCGCCGACATGTATTCGGGCGGTTTCTATCCCTTCGACACGCTTGAGGAGTACTGGGCGTGGTGGAGCCGCTCGATCTATTACAACCGGTACGTGCCGGCGCCCAAGCCGGTGCATCACATTCTGCTGAACATGCTGCGTTCCACCGGCAAGGATGAGTATTTCGTACTGACCACGAACGTCGACCATTGCTTCCAGAAGGCCGGTTTCGACAAGTCGCGGCTGTTCTACACGCAGGGCGATTACGGCCTGTGGCAGTGTTCGCTGCCTTGCGCGCAGGTCACTTATGACAATGAGGCCGCGGTGCGGCGCATGGTCGCGGAGCAGTCGGATATGCGCGTTCCGAGCGGACTTGTGCCGCATTGCCCGCGTTGCGGCCGTCCGATGATGCCGAATCTGCGTTGCGACGCCTCGTTCGTGGAGGATGACGGCTGGCATGCCGCCGCCCGTCGCTATGGCGATTTCCTCGAACGGCATGGGAATTCGCGCATACTGTTGCTTGAGCTCGGCGTCGGCGGCAATACGCCGGCGATCATCAAATATCCGTTCTGGCGATTGACGGGCGAGAATCCGAACGCCACGTACGCATGCCTCAATCTGGGCGAGGCGGCGGCACCGGCGCAGATCCACAATCGTTCGATCTGTGTCAATGCCGACATCCTCGCCACGCTTGGCGAGCTTGCCGTGGCGTTGCGTTAAGCAGCGTTGCGTTAAGCGATGTCGCGTCAAGTGGCGCGTCGCGCCCGCCCGCTCAGCCGCGCGACCCGTTCTCGTAGAACTTCGCGAGCGTCTCGTCGCGGAATTCGTTGAAATAGCCGCCGTCGATCGATTCGCGGATGTCGTCGAGCAGCTTCACGAAGAAGTGCTCGTTGTGGATCGTGGCCAGCGTGAAACCGTTGAATTCGCGGGCGCGCAGCGCATGGTCCACGTATGCGCGCGAATAGTGCGTGCAGGTGTAGCAGTCGCAGCCTTCCTCAAGCGGACCGAAATCGTGCTTGAACTGCGCGCGCTTGATGTTGTAGCGTCCGTGACGCGTGAAGATCGCGCCGTTGCGACCGCAACGTGCCGGCGCCACGCAATCGAACGTGTCACCGCCGTTCTCCACGCAGGCGAAGATGTCGTCGACCGCGGCGATGCCGAGCACGTGACGCGGACGGTTTTCCGGCATCGCATCGCAGATCCAGGCGCAGGTGTCTCCGATGATGCGCTTCTCGATCGCGCCGCCGATGCCGACGCCGTCGAAATCAAGCGACGCGATCTGTTCGGCGGCATGCCGGCGCAGATCCTCGTAATTCGCGCCCTGCACCACGCCATACAGCGCCTGGTACGGCTTGCCGAGACGCTCCTCGGTGAGTCTCTTGTGCTCGGCCACGCAACGCTGCGCCCAACGGTAGGTGCGCTCTACGGACCGCTCCTGGTAGCCGCGCGTGTTCATCAACGTGGTCAGTTCGTCGAAGGCGAACATGATGTCGGCGCCGATCTTGTGCTGGATGCCCATCGAGATTTCGGCGGAGAAACGGTGCAGCGAGCCGTTGAGCGGCGACTTGAACGTCACGCCGTCCTCGTCCACGAACGCGAGCCGCTCCTTGCCTTCCGCGATCACGTCGTCCGATTTCATGCCGGTGACGTCCATGGCGAGCGTCTTCTTGAAGCCCGCGCCGAGCGACAGCACCTGGAAGCCGCCGGAATCGGTGAAGGTCGGTCCGTTCCAGTTCATGAACTTCGCCAGTCCGCCGGCCTCGTCGAGCACCTGCTCGCCGGGGCGCTCGTACAGGTGGAACGCGTTGGACAGCAGGCATTGCGCGCCGAGGTCCCGCATGGTTTCTGGCAGTACGGCCTTCATCGCGGCCTGGGTGGCCACCGGCACGAACGCCGGGGTGTGGATGTCGCCGTGCGGGGTGTGGATGATGCCGGTGCGGCCGTAGCGCGCGCCACCACGGCCCTTGCCGTCGGCCGCGTCGGGCAGACGGGTTTTCTGTTCGAAATAGAACGCGTCGCGCCGGCCGGGTTTGCCGGGTTCCGCTCCGAGCGGATGTTCGATCAGATTTTCGGCCGGTGCCGCCATATTCGCTGCTGCCTTGCCGGCTGCTGCGGTTTCGTGCGCCGCCGCGCTGGTCTGTGGTTCGTTCAAGCTTGTCATGCTCTCAACTGTATGCGATAGCGCCGATTGCCGCGGTGGTGCCGTCGGCGGTCGACGGTGGCGTCGTATGGAGCAAACTGCCAACTGATTCGATTGCTACTTTCAACAAACATTCAGGAAACTTCCAGAGCAACTATCTTTACTCTTAGATAGCAGTTCGAGCGGCACGATTGCTGACCATGTGGAATGCCGCGAGACGAATAAGGAGAAACAATGGCTGAAGAGAACAGCGATCAGAACATCGCGCAGCCGCAGAACGACGCGCAGCAGACCGCGCCGCAGACGCCGGAACAGCCCGTCGCCGACGAAACGCAGACTTCCATCACCGAACCGATCGAGGTGCGGGACCCGGACGAACGTCCCACCACCGCCATCCCCGCCGTGGACACGCCGGACGATACGCCCGATTACGCTTCCGCCGCCGGCGAAAGCACGGTGGTCGGCACTTCGCCGCAATCGGCGCCGACCGAACAGTATCGTCCTGCACCGGAATACGGCGCGTACGGTCCCGTGCCTACGCAGCAGCCGGCGAACGGTGCCGCGAGCCAAGCTGCAGCGGGCCAAACCGCGGGCAATCCCGTGCAGCCGCAGCAGGACCAGCCGCAGCAGGACCGGCCGTTCTTCGGCAATTTCGGAAACCCGTATGCGAACGGCGATCGCCAGAACCAGCCCAATGGCAATCCGTTCGCCGCTCCCGCCGCGCAGAACGGCTCGCAGCCGCGGAACGGTGCCCAGCCGCAGTACGGCGCGAACGTTCCGCCGGCAGGCAATGGCAATCCGTTCGGAGCGCCGGGCCAGGGGGCGCCGAACCAGCCGGTTTCGCCCGTCGTGACGAAGCAGAAGTCCGGCACGGCCAGCCATGTGGTCACCGCGGTTGTGGCGGCGCTCGTGTCCGGCGCGCTCTGCCTCGGCGTCGGCTTCACCGCGATTTCCAACGGCTGGGTGCATGTGCCGTCCTCCAGCTCGCTGTCCGACGTCAAATCCAACACGTCCGGTTCCGGTTCCGCCAAGGTGAAGTCCGGCCAGGCGGTCGATTGGAGCGCGGTGGCCAAGGAAGTGTCCGATTCCGTGGTGGCCATCGACGTGACGACCAGCGACGGTGAGGCCAAGGGATCCGGTGTGGTGATCAGCGACAAGGGCTACATCGCCACCAACAACCACGTGATTTCCGGCGGACAGCAGATCCAGGTGACGCTTGCCAGCGGCGCCATGTATTCCGCCCAGGTGGTCGGCACGGACACCACCACCGATCTGGCCGTCATCAAGCTCGACAATCCGCCGAGCGACCTGAAAGTCGCGGAATTCGCCGATTCCGATGATCTGGCCGTCGGTGAATCCGTCATGGCCATCGGCAACCCGCTCGGCTATGACGACACCGTCACCACCGGAATCGTATCCGCGCTCAACCGCCCGGTGACCGTGACCGATGACGACAACAACGCCATCGTCACCAATGCCGTGCAGATCGACGCGGCTATCAATCCGGGCAATTCCGGCGGCCCGACCTTCAACGCGGCTGGCCAGGTAATCGGCATCAACTCGTCCATCGCCTCCACCGCAAGCTCGTCCGGCACCGCCGGTTCGATTGGTATTGGCTTCGCCATCCCGTCGAACCTTGTCAAGCGCGTGGCCAACGAAATCATCGACAATGGTTCCGTGAAGCATGTGGTGCTCGGTATCACCATCAAAAGCGCTACGGTCGAAGCCGACGGCGTGACCCGTGGCTGCGCCCAGGTGCAGGCTGTGACCGACGGCGGCCCGGCAGCCAAGGCCGGGGTGAAGGCCGGTGACTCCATCGTGGCGTTCAACGGAAAGGCAGTGAACAACAACTACTCGCTGCTCGGTTACGTGCGCGCCTCCGCCATGGGAGACAAGGTGAAGCTGACTGTTGTGCGCGGCGGCAACACCATGGATCTTGAGGTGACGCTCGATCAGGAGGAAACCAAGACGAACTCCTCCAACAAGCAGGACCAGCGTCAGCAGAACAACGGCAACGACGATAACGGCAACGGCCAGAATGGCGGCAGCCAGAACGGCCAGAATGGCGGTAACGGCAACAACGGCGACGGCGGTGGCCTGTTCGATCCGTTCGGTCTGTGGTAAAGCCGGATGCGCGGCATCGTACGGCAACGTACGGTGTGCGGCGTTCATGCCGACAGCGATACGGGTGGCTGCCACCCGATAGGCTGACGGCGAAGTCGCAACCGCAATCCGCGTAATCGCGGAAAACGCTGAACAAGCCGAAAAACAGCGGAAAACAAGGGCTGTGCGAGCAATCGCACGGCCCTTTTTGCATGCCTTTCGCGTGTCGTTCGTGCATCTGGCGCATGGCTATCGCAACGCTCTGTTATGCTGAAAACATCTTTTTACGCCGTGTATCGATGGTCCGCGCAGGCGGGGCGCCGATGGGTTAACAAGGCGTCCGATACGAGCGTAAGGAGATTCTCATGCGTAGAATCATTTCCATTTGCAAAGAAGTTCCGCTGCTGCCGATTGCCATCATTGCCGCGATTCCGTTGGCGTTGCTGGGTTCGTGGCGTCCGTGGGAGGCCGCTGGCGTCTCGCTGGCCTTCGGTCCGTTCAATCCGGGCGTCGGACAGTGGATTGTGATTGCGCTGGTCGTATACACGATTGTGGTGACGGTGATCGGCATGATCGACGATTTGCGGCACGGCCACGTGGGCGTGGATCTGCTGGCCGTCATCGCGATCGCGTCGACGGTGGCGGTGCAGGAATACTGGGCCGCATGGGCCGTGGTGCTGATGATTTCCTCCGGCGAGGCGATTGAGGAATTCGCACAGTCGAAGGCGGAAAGCAACCTGACCGCGTTGGTGGACGCGGCGCCGCGGACCGCGCATGTGGTGACGCTGCCGGGCATGCGCGGGCATGTGCACGCGTCCGGTGTCGAGCATGCGGCGGATGTGGTGGCGGACGGATTCCGCAAGGTGGCTGGTGCTGGTGCGGGTGCTGGTGCGGGAGCTGGAGCCAGCGCGGGTGCCCGCATGGCATCCCCTGATGCGAATGTGTCCGATTCTGCAGAATCGGACACTCAGACGGTGCGCAATGCATCTCACGTGTCCGATTCTGCAGAATCGGACATTCACGATGGCAAACAGGGTGCCCACGTGTCCGTTTCTGCGGAATCGGACATTCAAGGTGCCGGAAAGACGTTCGATGCGGCCGGCGAGCATTTCGACACCGTCCCGGTCGACCAAGTCAAGTTGGGCGACGTGATTCTCGTGCTGCCGGGCGAGACGGTTCCGGTCGACGGCGAGCTGCTGTCGGGCGTGGCCACTTTGGACCTGAGCAACATCAACGGCGAGCCGGTGCCGCGCGAAGTGTATGCGGGAGCACGTGTGCTGTCGGGCGCGGTCAACGGGTCGACCGCTTTGACGATGCGTGCCACGCAATTGGCGCAGGATTCGCAGTACCAGAAGATTCTCGAGCTGGTGTCGTCGGCGCAGGAATCGCGTCCGACCGTCGTCAAAACAGCCGACGTTCTGGCTGTGCCGTTCACCATTCTTTCGCTGGCGATCGCAGGCATCGCATGGGCTGTCGCCGGCACGCCGCTGCGATTCGCGCAGGTGCTGGTATTGGCCACGCCCTGCCCACTGCTGATTGCAGCGCCCGTCGCGTACGTGGCCGGCACCGGCCGCCTCGCCAAAGCAGGCATCCTCATCAAAGCGCAGGACGTGCTGGAAAATCTCGGCCGCGTATCGCATATCTTCTTCGACAAAACCGGCACGCTCACCGTCAAGCAACCGCAGGTGGTGCGCGTGGAGAAGCCGTTCGAAAACAGCTCGCCGTACGACGAGGACCACATCCTCATGATGGCCGGTGTCGTGGAAGGCTATTCCGTGCACATCCTGTCCAAGGGCATCGCGGCGGCCGGGCAGCAGGCTATGAAGAAGCTGTACGATCGCTATGCGGACGGGCAGCGGCTGTGCGCCGAACGGAATTTGCCTGGACATGGTCGCGATTATCCGGTCGTGAAGCACATCAAGGAGGAGTCGGGCAAGGGCGTGTCCGGCGAGGTGAACGGGCATCAGGTGCGCGTGGGTCGGTTCGCGTATGCGACGGCCGATGATGCTGGTTTCACGCATGTGCTGGGCGGAGGCGCGTCCGGTTCCGCTGATTCCGCTGCGCAGTCTGCTTCCGTTGCCCACGTGTCCGATTCTGGAGAATCGGACATTCAGACGGGCTTGAATGGTGCTCAGATGTCCGTTTCTGGAGAATCGGACACTCAAGGTGGGCAGAACGTGTCTCAGATGTCCGATTCTGCAGAATCGGACACTCAGGGCGCCGAATTTGGTGCCGCACCGCGTAAACCGGAGGTGAACTCGCTGTTCGCCCCGCTCGAACCGGACGAAATGGCCGCCTACGTGTCGATCGACGGCAAGCTGGCCGCGCGCATCGTGCTGCGTGACGTGCCTCGCGAAAACGCGAAATCGTCCCTTGAAAAGCTGCACCGGCTCGGCGTGAAGAAACTGTCCATGCTCACCGGCGACAAGGAGGCTTCCGCACGCATCATCGCGGGCGAGGTCGGCATCGACGACGTGCAATCCGAACTCTTCCCCGAAGGCAAGGTCGCGGCCGTCAAGAACGCCACGGAAGACGCGCACCAAAACCAGCCGGCGTGGGACAAGGTCGTACAGCGCGTGGTCGGCGAATCCATGACCCGCCAGGTGACCATGATGGTTGGCGACGGTGTGAATGATGCCCCCGTATTGGCGGTCGCCGACATCGGCATGGCCATGACCGACGGCACGTCCACCGCCGCGTCCGAATCGGCGCAGGTGGTCATCATGAACGACGACATCGCCTCCGTGCCGCGCGCCATCGCCATCGCCCGCCGCACGAAGAAAGTGATGCTGCAGGCGGTGCTGGTCGGCCTTGGATTGGCAATTATCGGCATGGTCGCGGCCGCGTTCAACCTCATTCCGGTGGTCGTCGGCGCGTTCATGCAGGAAGCGATCGACGTGGTCAGCATCCTGTGGGCGCTCACCGCCCTGCTCGACCGCGAGTAGCGCCGGTTGCGGCGACGAGCCGTGCGGAGGCTGAACCGCGTTGCGCCGTGCTACATCGAGCTGGGCGAGATTTCGCCAGCGATGTTCCGGCGCATCCACGTGCCGAAATCGGCCGCGTCCACGCCCTGCGACAGCAGGAACATGATCTTCGCGTACGTGGCTTCCAGCGTCATGTCGCCCGATCCGATCGCGCCGGCGCGGGCAATCGCGTCGCCCGTCTCGTAATGGCCGAGCAGCACTTCCGCCTGCTGGCATTGCGATGCGATGACGACAGGCACGCCGTCATGCAGCACGTCGGCGATCACGTCGGTCAGTCCTGGCTCGTCGCTCGGCACATTGCCAACGCCGTACGCGCGCAACAGCACCGCTTCCGGACGAGGGTCGAGCATCGCGCCCAACCGCGCGGCGGAAATGCCGGGAGCCATGTCGATCACGGCGACGTCATGCCGTGTGTACGGTTTCGGATTCTTCCACCCTTCGCCGGACAGCGCACTGCCGGCATACCAATGCCACGGCGTGCCGGTACGTGCCAGCGGGCCCGTGGACGGCGCTGAGAAGCCTTCGAACGCCCAGCTTGACGACTTGCTCACACGGTTGCCGGCGAACAGGTGGTGCCCGAAGAACAGTCCCACCCCATGAAAACGTCCGCTCATCGCGGCGTTCAGCGCGCCCGTGACGTTCGCGGTGGCGTCTGACTCGATCTTGCCGAGCGGATGCTGCGATCCGGTGAAAATCACCGGCTTGCCGAAACCGGCCAGCGCGTAGGACAGCGCGGCGCTCGAATAGCTCATCGTGTCGGTGCCGTGCAGCACCACGAACGCGTCGGCCTCGTCGCGGTGCGAACGCAGATCGTCGATCATTGTCTGCCAATTGTCCGGCGTCGCGTTCGATGAATCGATGAGCGGATCAAGTTCGGTGAACGAGAACAGGTCCGGATCCAAATGCGCGTCCGTGATCAGCCTGTGCAGCCAACCGCGCATGTCGGCGCCCGGAATCAGACCGTTCGGTGACTCGACCATACCGATGGTGCCGCCGGTATACGTGATGTGAATGCGCATGGTTGCCTTTCTGCTGCGTGTTATCTGCCGGCGCGTATCTCTATGTGCGTGTCTCTGCATGCTTGTCCTTGTGCGCGGAAGCCGGATGTCATCGTACTCGCCGTGTGCCGTTGCCGCGATTGCGGTTTTGTCTGTCGTCGCCGCGGTTTTTCGAAAACCAGTTGCGATTGTACGTGCCGCGTGCGTCCGATTCTGAAAGCATCGGACGCCGAGAGCGTGACTGCGATGGGGCGGTGAGACAGGCGGGTTTCCGAAGGTTCATCATAGGTTTGCCGAAGGTTCCCCGTGGGATGTTTGAGAGGCGCATCACAGTGCCGTACCGTGGTCGCATGTGCGTTATTATGCTTATGACTTACTGATGGGGGATGTTCAACGCGTGGGGCGCGGAGGATGGGGTTATCTATGAATACGGTTGCTGACTGCCTGCGACGGCATTACCGTGTGGTGGTGTTCGCCGTGTATCTTGCGGTGGTCATCGTCACGATGGTGTTCCACGAGCCGTGGTTCGACGAGGCGCAATCGTGGCTTATTGCCAGGGATTGCCCTTATCGAGACCTGCTGCTCGTCCGCCCGCATTACGAAGGCCATCCGCCGCTGTGGTGGCTGTTGCTGTCGATTCCGGCGAAGCTGGGCGTGCCATATGAATGGGGGTTGAAAGGGGTTGAGCTGGTCTGTTCGGCATTAATGTGCGGATTGTTGGTTTTCCGCGCGCCACTGCCCCGGCTGGCCGTTGCGCTGCTGCCGTTCACCTACTTTCTGTGCTACCAATACGGCGTCACCTCGCGGCCCTACGCGTTGATGTGCTGCGCGTTGTTCGTTATCGCGGCCTGCTGGAAATCGCGCGATGAACACCCATGGCGATTGACGGCCGCGTTCGTGCTGCTGTGCTGCACCAGCAGTTACGGCATTGCGCTGGCATGCGCGTTCGCATTGGTTTGGATGGTGCGTGCGATTCGGGGCGCAACAGGCCGTCCTGCCGTACGTGACGGGCTTTTCGGCAATCCCGCCCGGTTCGCGGCTTGGATGGTATTGCTGGCCGTCGGTCTTGTATTGACGGCGTGCGTCCTGCCGCGCTCCGACACGTTCGGCGCGGTGCAGGATCCCGGCGGTAATCCGCCGATCGCGCAATTCGCGCTGTTCTGGACGGTGCTGCCCGCCGAAAGCATGTTCACCGCTTTTGCGGGCGATGTTTCCCTGCATGGTCTGCACATGGGCGTTCTTGCGATTGCGTTGTGCGTGGCGCTGTCACTGGCGATTTGGAGCGTGCTGGCACGGGTCGCGTTGCGCCGCAAGAACCTCGATCTGCTGTTGGTCACGTATGTTCTGCTGAGCCTGTGCGCGACGAAATACTTCAGCATGCACCACATCGGCATCATCTTCGCGCTGTTCGTCGTGCAACTGTGGATCAACGTGCAAGACAAGGCCCTCGGAATCGCCGATATTCCACTGCCGACGCCTCTTTCGCGTTCGCTGCGCGCCGCCTGTGCCACGCACGCCGTCCGCGTCGCGCACATCGCCCGTATCGCAATCGTCGTGGCGCTGCTGCCAAGTCTGGTGTGGACCGCCGCCGCGATCGCATGCGACATTCGCTACGACTATTCAGCCGGTCGCGCGCTGGCCACGTTCGTGCGCAACAACAACCTCGAACACGACCGTTGGGTGTCGTTCTGGCGGTATCTTCCCGACACGACCTGGCCCGACGGCACGCACACGAATCGCATGGAAGACACGCACCGCTACAGCTGGCCGGCGATCGCGGCAAATCCGTACTTCGCGCGCAATCTGCTGGACTGCACGTACGAGGGCCGCACGTTCGTGCCGAACCAGGTGCCGTCGCGGGCGCAGATGAACCGCGAAATCGCAAGCTGTACCGCCAAAGGCGCACCGGAATTCCTTATCGGCGACACCGATTTTCCGCAATATTTCTTCCATCGGCTCGGATTGAAGAGGGGCGATTACCGGCAAATCGTCGTCGCCAGCCAGCACGTGCCGTGGAAAACATGGGTCACGTCTTCCGACATCGCCGTGTACGTGCGGTCGGACGTGTACCGCACGCTGCCGCACGCGTGACCGCAATATGGAAGAGCCGCAATACGGCGGAATCGTAATGCCCCCTGTTGGAAATGCAGGGAATATATTAGGCTGGAACATATGAGCGAAACCAACGAACTTCGTATTGCTGTAATCGGCGCCGGCCCCGCAGGCGTCTACTCTTCCGATATCTTCCTGCGCCAGCTGGGCAAGCTCGGCGAAGAGCTGGGACTGGGCACCAAGGCCCGCATCGACCTGTTCGAAAAGCTGCCGGTGCCGTTCGGCCTGGTGCGCTACGGCGTGGCCCCCGACCATCCGTCCATCAAATTCATCGCGTCCGCGCTCGAGAAGACCCTCGACAACCCGGATATCCATCTGTACTGCGACGTGGAATTCGGCAAGGACGTGACGCTCGACGAGCTGCTCGAACGCTACGACGCCGTGCTGTTCGCTACTGGCGCGGTGGAGGACAAGCCGCTCGGCCTGCCGGGATCGGATCTGGACGGCGTGTACGGCGCCGCGAAATTCGTGGAATGGTATGACGGCTATCCGACCGGCGCCCGCGAATGGCCGCTCGATGCCGAAGAGGTCGCCGTGATCGGCGGCGGCAACGTAGCCATGGACGTGGCGCGCGAGCTCATGCGCAACGCCGACGATCTCAAGGCCAAAACCGACATTCCGGACAACGTGTACGAGGGCATCAAGGCCAACAAGGCCAAGACTCTGCACCTGTTCATCCGCCGTGGCGTGGCCCAGGCCAAGTTCTCCGTGCAGGAGCTGCGCGAGATGGAGAAGCTGCCGGGTGTGCAGCTGATCATCAACGAGGACGATTTCGATCTGGACGACGACACCATCGAGGAGGCCGGCAAGGACAAGCTGACCCGTCAGATGGTCGAGGAACTGTTCGCCATCCGTGAGATGGCCGAAGACATGGAGGACGACGGAGACACCGATTTCGAAGGCAATCCGGCGGATCGCAAGTACTACATCCACTTCAATTCCGCGCCGGTCGAAGTGCTGGGCGAGGATGGCAAGGTCGTCGGCATCCGCGTCGAGAAGACCGAGACCTCCGCGGATGGCAAGATGTCCCGTACCGGCGAATTCGAGGAGTATCCGGTGCAGGCCGTGTACCATGCGATCGGCTACAAGCCGGCTTCCGCACCGGGCATCGCATACGACGATCGCCGTGCTCACCTGGCTAACGCGAATGGCGACGGCCGTATCACCACCGAGGCGTCCGGCGAGGGCGCGCAGGTGCGTGAGCGTCTGTACGCCACCGGTTGGGCCAAGCGTGGTCCGGTCGGCCTGATCGGATCCACCAAGTCCGACGCGCTGCTCATCGTCACCAACATGCTCGAGGACCTGTCCAAGGCCGCCGAGGGTGGTCGCGTGGCGGTTGACCGCGATCCGGAATCCATCGACCGCCTGCTCGCATCCCGCGGCGTCAAGCCGATCGATTTCGCCGGCTGGAAGAAGGTCGACGCGTTCGAACGTGCCGAGGGCGCGAAGGAAGGCCGCGAGCACAAGAAGGTCATCGACCCGGAGCAGATGCGCGCGCTGGCGCATGCCTGATCGCCCGGTTTGAGGGACGGTGTGTGTGGGGTTGCCCCGCGCAGCCGATTGCCGCCCCGATGTCTTCCTGGCACCTTTCTGACACTTTTCTGATGCCTGTCCGGCACCTTTCCGACGCCTTGAGTGTCCGTTTCTGGAGAATCGGACGCCCAAGGCGTCATTTTTACCGTCTGAGTGTCCGATTCTCCAGAATCGGACGTTTGTGGTATCGGTTTGATTTTCTATGGGGAGGGGTATCGGCTTGGATATCGCACGCGCCTGCCGTCAGACATTGTGGAGGGATTTGTCACATAACCCCGAAATTCGCGTTGTTGCGGTAAACTTTCGCGGATGGAACGCGGTGCGTGGCAGCATCGCAAGGACCATTGGTGCGAATGCTGCGAATGTCTAGGGTCGTGAGGTCGATATGAATTTCGGAAAGCACGTCAAGCGCAAGAACGCGCGCCGCTATTCCGTATCCGTCGTAGCCAGCCTGCTCCTTACCTGCTTGGTCTGCGTCGCGGCCGGCGCGGGTCTTGCGAACCTGCGATTCGAGGAATCGGCCCACGCCATGTCGCCGAGCGAAACCTCCGGTACCGCGGCGTCGAACAACGCGTCGGGAAACGCAAATCAGCAGAACGCGACGCCGGTGTCGCTGCAAGCCGTGCAGGATGCCATTTCCGCGGCGGACGGCAGTCCCGCGATCACGACGCAGGGTTTCACGCTGAGCACTGAATCGCAGGCGGCGGTGCAGGCGCAGCTCGCGAATTTCGCAAACGGCGGATATACCGCGTCATTCATGCTCGCCGACATTGCCACGGGACGCACGATCGAATACAACGCGGATACGCAGATTTATTCGGCATCCTCGGCGAAGGCACCGTATCTGATGTCGCTGTTTTCAACGGGTACCGTCGATTTGAACGCCGTGTACCAGGCTTCCGATCCGCAGGCCGCCGCGATCCAGCAGAAGGTCGATGTGGTGCTGCGCGATTCCGACAACGATGCCTACGACTGGTTCTATCAGACGTATGGGCTTGATCTGTTCAACACGTGGGCCGAGCAGCAGGGGGTTTCATCCAGGATGACTCCCGAGTGCGGCGGATACATGTTCACTTCCGCGAGGGACATGGCCAAACTGTGGACCGCCGGATACGGATTCCTCTTCGCAGGTCAGACGTCGGGGGCACAGGGCGTCGCGCCGGAATCGTTGCAATGGTTGGCTGGTGAGATGACGGATTCGCGAAATTCCAACATTCATGCGGCGCTGGGCGATACGAACATCGTGTATACGAAGGCTGGCTGGATCGCCGGCGAAGGGGGCTATTATTCGCTGAACGACGCGGGGATCGTGGCCTCGCAGTCGGGTGCTTATGTGCTTGCCGTGTTGACGGACGCCTGCGATCGCAACGATTTGCTGACCGGTTTGATTGGCGCGCTTGACGCGGTGCATTCGGGCGATATGCAGGGATAGCGCGTGCTTTTTATGCAGGGGTGCGCGTGCGGCGATGGCACGTTCCCTTCCTGACGCTACTTCCGTTTGTTTGCAATCCTGCTTGTTTCCTGCTTGCATTGTTGGTTCTGCTGTTCGCGCATTTTGCCTGCGGTGCATTGCTCATATGTGGGCTCCCTCGTACGCGTGCAGCCTTCTGTTTGCCGTTCGCGGACTTTCGTAAATTTCGGCACTCCACGTGTCCGATTCTGGGGAATCGGTCACGTAGGCGGTTGAATTGGGTGCTTGAGTGTCCGATTCTGGAGAATCGGACGTGCGAAGTAGGTTCGCGGAATCCCATGTGTCCGATTCCCCAGAATCGGACATTCGAGGTAGGGTTTGCGGCATCCCGCCAAACCACCCTTCAGCTTGCATCCAGCAAAATCCCAGTCTGCGTTTCTACGCTGGTGCCCATGAACGGCAAATTGCAGGTGCACGGCCATTGCAACGGCTTGAAGACAACGCTGTTGTTCGCGTTGATGTGGGGCGTCATCATGCTCATTTGGTGGGCAACCGGCGCCAGCCAAGGCACGCTCGGCTACTACATTCTCATCGGACTCGGCTCGACGTTCGTCTCCTACTGGTTTTCCGACAAACTGGCGATCGCTAGCATGCATGCGCAGCCGGTAAGCGAGCAGGAAGCCCCCGTATTGTACAAGATCGTCCGCGAATTGTCGGCGAAGGCGGGCAAGCCGATGCCGCGCATCTACATCGCCCCAACCATGAGCCCCAATGCTTTCGCGACGGGACGTAACGAGCGTCACGCGGCGGTCTGCTGCACGCAAGGCATCCTGCAGATACTCAACGAACGCGAAATCCGCGGCGTTCTCGGCCATGAGCTCATGCACGTCTACAATCATGACATCCTGACGTCCGCCGTCGCCTCCGCCATGGCCACTGTGATCTCGTATCTCGGCTATTCGCTCATGTATTTCGGTGGTGGACGTTCCCGCGATGACCGCGACGATTCGGCGTCCGGCGGTTTGGGATTGCTCGGTGTGCTGCTGAGCACAATTCTCGCGCCGATTGCGGCTTCGCTGATTCAGATGGCGATTTCCCGCACGCGTGAATACGATGCCGACGAGGATGGTTCCAAATTGACGGAGGATCCGGAGGCGCTCGCTTCCGCGTTGAGCAAGATTTCCGGCGGAGCGGCTGCCATGCCGATGGCCAAGACCGCTGGAACGCAGTCGATGGCCGCGATGATGATCGCCAATCCGTTTTCTGCCGAGGGCTTTTCCAGGCTGTTCTCCACACATCCTCCGACTTCGGATCGGATCGCACGGTTGATGCAGATGGGCCAGGAGATGCGCCAGCAGGGTGTGCAGTCAGGGTATTTGGCTGGTGGATATGCGACGAGTGGCATCGCCGCTTCGGACATCCATCAAGGTGCCGCGTTCGGTGCGGGCGCGCAGGGCGGGCCGCGGTTCGGGGCGCAGTACGGCTCACAATATGGCGCGGATGGCGGCTATTCCCGCGATTATTCACAACGACCCACGTCAGACGGATATTTCGGCTGAACCCATTGGGCCGCGAAGCTGCCGAAGGAGTCTGGTTTTCCGCATAGCGGTCTATGCTCGCATGTGCGCCCACGGCATGCTAAACTGTGAACTCGTGCCCAAAAGGCACATTCTGCGGATGTAGTTCATCGGTAGAACGAAAGCTTCCCAAGCTTTAAAGGCGGGTTCGACTCCCGTCATCCGCTCCATTCAAATCCCTTGGAATTATTGGAATTCCAAGGGATTTTTATGTCGCTGATAGATTTCGGCGGCCATACGGCGACTGCAATCGTCCTGTGCAACCGCCGGTTGCGTCGCGAAAACCGGTTGCGGATCGCGATGCAACCGCAAGATGGTGGCGTGGAACGAGACTTCCGTGACAAGCTGTTGTTCGGCAATCGTAGGCGATCGCAATATGCGAGATGAGAAACCCGATGAAAGGGCGAATATGAGCTTCAAGAAAAATCTGCAGTACCTGCGCGGTTCACGCAACATGACGCAGGAACAGCTGGCGATGTTGATGGGCGTTTCCCGACAGGCGATTTCGAAATGGGAGTCCGAGAAGGCATACCCCGAGATGGACAAGCTGCTGATGATTTGTGACATGTTCGGCGTGACGTTGGACGAGCTGGTCATGGGTGATGTGCGCGCGTCGGCTGGCTATGGGGGTGTGGAACACATGGACTTGGCTGCTGATACGACCGGTGTGGCCACGTCGGTTGGGATGGTGGGCGATGCTGCTGGCGCGGTTCCGGGGGCAATCGGGTTTACGGCATCGCCGGTCGCAGGAATGTCCGATTCTGGGGAATCGGATACACAGGGTGCCAAATCCGGTGTTCAATTGTCCGTTTCTCCAGAATCGGACATGCGAGATGAGGTGGACATTCCGCAAAACGTGCCCCGAAATATCGTGCAGGATGTGGTTGGCTATGACAGTCATATGAGGCGTTTTGCGTGGCTTATTGCGATTGGTGTGGCCTCGATCATCCTCGGCGTTGCGGCCGGCATGCTGTTTTCGCCGGAAGGGTCCATTTTGGGGCCATCGCCGTTGGACGACGTGCTGGTCACTATATGTACGTTAGTCGGCGCGATTATTGGCCTTGCCTTGCTGATACCGGCCGGCATCATGCATGGCGATTTCCGTCGTCGTCATCCGTACGTACAGGATTTTTATACGGAAGAGGACAAATCGCGCGCGTCGGTCATATTGGCGATTGGTGTTGCGATTGGTACCGTGCTGATTTTGGCGGGCGTGTGCGTGAGAGTGTTTTGTGGCGAGCTTGTTGCCGACGGAGACGCAGGGTGGCCGGATAGCGTTCTGCTGGCTTGCGTGGCCGTGGCGGTGTTCTGTTTCATCATGTCCGCGATGACGCATGACAAGGTGGATGTGGACAAATACAATCGTGAAGCCGAAGAGGAAAGCGTGCGCGAGGGACGTCCCGTGCCGCACCCGACGATGGGCGAGTCGGACAAATTTTACAGCAGACTTACTGGTGCGATTTGTGGCGTGACCATGTTGGTATCGACTGTTGTCGCGTTGCTTATGCTTTTTCTTGGCGTGGCGGGCAGTGGCGGTGACGCGTGGATGAGGGTGTTCTGGGTCCCGTGGCCGATTGGCGGCGTGCTGTGTGGCGTTGTGGGCATCATTGTGCCATTGGTCAAGGAGGCCAGGCGGCGGTAAACCAACAAATAGTGTCCAATTCTGCAGAATCGGACATCTAAGGTATGGGCTCTGTGATCTGGATGTCCGTTTCTGCAGAATCGGACGCGCATAAAGCGGATGAAGATGAAAAGCTGCCCCCTTTGCGTACCATCTTCGTGCTTCATCGCTCGCGACACGCCCGGAGCCTGTGGATAACTCACGTTCTCCGACCACAACCCCTGTTCCAGGTGGCGGACATTCGTCTGCGACCTCTACTTTGTGCGCATGGATATGAAGACACAAACGCACATGCAATCGCGGCAGCAAACCGCGAAATCGCAGAAAAAATCGCAGAAAAAACAGCAAAAGAAACCCCGTCGAACCAATGCGCAGCAGAGGGTCGACACCATGCTTGGCCAAGCGTACGCGCGCCGTCGCTTGGCGGTGCCGAAGCGAGACAAGGATCGCCGGGCATTCCAGCGACGTCTGAAAACGGGGGAGGTCGTCATGCCGTACAAAGGCATGTACATCGCCGCCGCGAAATGGAAATCGCTGCCCTACGCGCAACGCATCACGTGGGCGTTGCGGACCGTGTGCCATACGCATCCCGGCTGGGTGCTGTGCGGCCCGTCCGCGGCGGGCGCGTTGGGATTCACCACCACCATCAAGCTGCAGCGTTACGTGCACATTGCGGTGCCGAAACGTTCGCAGGCGGGGCGCCATGGCTATGTGATCGCCCATTTTTACAAGGATATGCCGGCGGTGAAAACCGTGGACGGCATGCGGGTGACCGCGGAAATGGACACGATGATGGATTGCGGCCGCATGCTTGATTTTGAGCATGCGATGGTCGTGTGCTGCACGGGTCTGCGATTGTCTGGTTTGCCGCAACATCGGCTGCGGGAATATGCCCGCGGCAGGAAGCGGATTAGCGGCATTCCGCGCGCCAGGTACGTTGCGGAACATGCTGATCCCGCATGCGAGAATGGCGGTGAGGCGACCGCGTTGGCCGCGATTCTGGAGGTCGGCGCATGTCGGCCGCGGATGCAGGCCACGTTTGTGAGCCCATTGAGTGGTGGCGAGATTCGCGCCGATTTTCTATGGGAGCGTGACGATGGCAGTCTCGTCGTGGGCGAGCTGGATGGTAGGCAGAAGTATGTCGACCCATCCATGATGGGGCAAGGCGATTCGATCGACGTGATTTTGCGTGAGAAGGATCGTGAGACGCAGTTGAATATGCTGCGGGTTGATGTTGTGCGATTCCAGATGGAACATGTGCGCGATCGTGGGCAGTTGCGGCAGCGATTGCAGGCGGCGGGCGTTCCATTCGAACCGGTTCGACAGCGGTCGCCGTTCAGCGGGTTCCGTTGCAAGGCCTACTGATTGCGTTCGGCTCGTGCCGTGCCATCCGTCGGCTTCTGATCGTCGATATGTTTGTTTGTTTCTGTTTTGCGATGTCTAGGATCGTTCTGCTTGAAACATGGTTCGGAGGTCGGCGGATGCCTCCTCTTACTGCGATTGCTGGTTGGTGCGTGGCTGCATTCGGGTCCGGCCTGATTGCCATATGCTCGTTCGTCTGACTCCATGAATGTCCGATTCTGGGGAATCGGACATCTGGAATCACAAAAACACACTTCATGTGTCCGATTCGCCAGAAACGGACACATGGACATCCGAAATCGCCCTTTGAATGTCCGTTTCCCCAGAATCGGACATGTGGGGTGTTGAATTTGGTGTTCGGATGTCCGATTCTCCAGAATCGGACACGTGGGGTGGCTGGGCGCGTGTCATATGCAGATGACCGACGGGTAGGCTGAAGCTTGTGCATGCAGAGAAGAACCCCCGTAAAAACAAGGTCTCCCATACCGTTGCGAACGCCGCCGGTCCGGAAACCGGCACTGTCCAGGAAGCTGGCAGCGCCTCGTCCCACAATCCGCTGCTCGGCCACGCGACATCGCACGCTGCGACGCTCGTCGGTCTTGCCGCGATCGTGCTGTGGGGGTTCATGGCGGGCCTGGTGCGGCTTGTCTCCGAGTCGTTTGGTGCCACGCTCGGCTCAGCGCTCATCTATACCGTCGGCGGCGTGATGCTGCTTATCGTGCGCCGTCCCAAGCCGATTCGCCGAGCGCCGCGTAAATATCTTCTGCTGGGTGGCGTTATGTTCGTGGCGTACGAGGCGTCGATTTCGCTGTCAATCGGTCTGGCGACGACGAATGCGCAATCCGTTGAAGTCAGTTTGGTCAACTACCTGTGGCCGACGCTGCTGGTGTTGATGACCGCAGCGTTGTCGCGTAAACATGGCGCGGTCGTCAAAGCGTTGCCTGGCGCGATCGTAGCTACCATCGGTGTGGCACTGGCGGTCGGCGGCGAAAGCCTGAACCTGCAGGAGGCGATCGGCGACATCGCCAGCAATCCACTGCCGTATCTGCTTGCGTTCGCCGGTGCTTTCATCTGGGCGATTTATGCGAGTGTGACGCCGGCAATGTCCGAAGGCTACGATGGCACGACGATATTCTTCTGCTGCGTCGCCGTATTACTGTGGATTATTCATCTCATGTCAGGCGATGGCCTGCCGGCCGCGACCCCCGGCATCGGCGGCTATGTGGCGTTGGCGGCTTGCGCGCTTTCCATCGCCGGCGGTTATGCTTGCTGGGGTTATGGCATGCTTCATGGCAACATGGAGACGCTGGCGATCGGCTCGTATGCGACCCCGATCTTCTCCACGGCATCCAGCACGCTGCTGCTGGGCGTGGCGTTGGGCATGCCGTTCTGGATTGGCGTGGCGTTGGTGGTGGCCGGCTCGCTGATCAACCTGTGGTTTGCGCGCCGGCCCTGAGCGGCGCTTACTTCAACGCGCGACCGGCGGAACCCAGCTGCTGGCACGCTTCGACCACGCGTGCCGCCATCGCCGTCTCGGCCTCACGTCCCCAAGAACGCGGATCGTACATCTTCTTGTTGCCGACCTCGCCGTCGATTTTCAGCACCGCATCGTAATTGCGGAACATGTGTCCTGCGATCGCACGCGAGAACGCATACTGCGTGTCCGTGTCGATGTTCATCTTGACCACGCCGTAGCTGACCGCTTCCGCGATTTCGGCGGGCGTCGAGCCGGATCCACCGTGGAATACCAGCGGGAACGGCTTGCCTTCCGGCGCGTTGCGCAGCGCGTTGGCCGAGCCGGCCAGCCGCCCATCATGTGCCGCGTTCCACACTTCCGTCTGGATGTCGCGCAGCAGTTTCGGACGCAGCTGCACCACGCCCGGCTTGTACGCGCCATGCACGTTGCCGAACGTGAACGCCGCCATATAGCGGCCGCGCTCACCTAGTCCCAGTCTCTCCGCCACGCGCACGCCATCGGCGGGCGTGGAATACAGTTTCTCGTTGATTTCCGCGGAATGGCCGTCCTCTTCGCCGCCGACCGCGCCGATTTCGATTTCCAGCACGGTGTGCGCCTTCACGGATTTCTCGAGTAACTCTTCGGCGATATCAAGATTCTCTTTCAACGGCACTGTGGAGCCGTCCCACATATGCGACTGGAACGTCGGTTCCTCACCGCGGCTGACCTGCTCCGCTTCATGCGCAAGCAGCGGCCGCACCCACTCGTCCAGATACTGTTTGGCGCAATGATCGGTGTGCAGCGCCACGGTGATGCCCGGATAGCGCGCGGCCACTTCGTGTGCGAACGCGGCGAACGCGAGCGATCCGACCACGCGATCGTTTACGCTCTGTCCCGAGAAATAGGCCGATCCGCCCACGGACACCTGGATGATGCCGTCGGATTCCGCTTCGGCGAAGCCCTGCAACGCGGCATTCAGCGTCTGTGTGCTCGTCACGTTGATCGCAGGATAGGCATACCCGCCACGGCGCGCGGCATCCAGCATCTCGGCATAACGTTCAGGTGTTGCGATAGTCATGGTTCCATTATGCCGCTGTTTCGTGACGCGACGGGTGGCTTGGCGGCGCGGTGTGGTTTGGGGTTCGGGCGATTCCGTATCCGCCGTAGCCGCTGTAGCTCGCATAGTCCGCGTGTCCGTTTCTGCGGAATCGGACGTGTGGAGTGCGGTTCCGGACCCCTATGTGTCCGTTTCTGCGGAATCGGACGTGTGGAGTGTGATTTTGGATGCCCGCGTGTCCGTTTCTGGCGAATCGGACGTTTGTGGTGCGATTTCTGGTGTCTGGATGTCCGTTTCTGCAGAATCGGACATGTGTGGTGTGGCGCATCAAGCATGTGTGGTGTGACGCACACGCCCACCCGTGCCATAGAGCAATCCCACCGTCGCCATTCCGCCGCTGCGCAGTAGAGGGCTCACGGTACGCTGTTTTCGGCGGGAACAAGGCGACATCGTGGAGGTGCGTTATGCCGGGAATCGTGTTGATTGGCGCTCAGTGGGGCGACGAAGGCAAAGGTAAGGCGACCGATCTCATCGGAACCAAGGTCGACTATGTCGCACGTTTCAACGGCGGCAACAATGCAGGCCACACCGTGGTCGTCGGCGACGAATCGTACGCACTGCACCTGCTGCCGTCCGGCATCATCAGCCCCAACACCACCCCCGTCATCGGCAACGGCGTCGTCGTCGATCCGGAAGTGCTGTTCCAGGAGATCGACGGCCTTGAAAGCCGTGGCGTGGACTGCTCCCGACTGCTGGTGAGCGAAAGCGCGCATATCATCGCTCCGTACCACCGTGTGCTCGACAAGGTGACCGAGCGCTTCCTCGGCAAGCATAAGATCGGCACCACCGGCCGTGGCATCGGCCCGGCGTACGCCGACAAGATCAACCGCGTGGGCATCCGCGTGCACGACCTGTTCAATGCGGACCATCTGCATGACAAGGTCGAGGCCAGCCTGCATCAGAAGAACCAGATGCTCGTCAAGCTGTACAACCGTCGTCCGATCGACGTGGACGAGACCACCGACGAGCTGCTCAAGCTGGGCGAACGCCTCAAGCCGTACGTGGCCAACACGTCGCTGGTGCTCAACAAGGCGCTCGACGAGGGCAAAACCGTGCTGTTCGAAGGCGGTCAGGCCACCATGCTCGACGTGGATCACGGCACCTATCCGTTCGTGACCTCTTCCAACCCGACCGCCGGCGGCGCCTGCACCGGCACCGGCGTCGGTCCGACCAAGATCACCCGCGTGATCGGCGTCTCCAAGGCGTATGTGACCCGCGTGGGCGAGGGTCCGTTCCCGACCGAACTGTTCGGCGAGGATGGCGAGTGGCTGCGCGCCCAGGGGCACGAGTATGGCGTGACCACCGGCCGTCCGCGTCGTTGTGGCTGGTTCGATGCGGTTGTCAATCGTTACGCGGCCCAGGTCAACGGCCTGACCGACATCGTGCTCACCAAGCTCGACGTGCTCACCGGTCTGAAGGAGATTCCGCTGTGCGTGGCGTATGACGTCAACGGCGAACGCCGCGACGATATGCCGACCGACCAAGCTGAATTCGCTGTCGCGAAGCCGATTTACGAGTCCATGCCAGGCTGGTCCGAGGACATTTCCCAGATTCATGATTTCAACGATCTGCCGAAGACCTGCCAGGATTATGTCAAGCGTCTTGAGGAGCTGTCCGGCTGCCGTATTTCCGTGATCGGCACCGGCCCGCAGCGTGACCACATCATCCAGATTCATTCGCTGATCGGCTGAGCGCTGTGCCTAGGCGTTGTGCCTCGACTGAACGTTATGACTGAAGGTTGTGACTGAGCTCTGTGCCTCGACTGAACGTTGTGCCCCCGACTTCATCCATTGACAAGCTGGTTCCTCGATTCGACCATCTGAAATGGAAGATGGCGGGGGCCGGTGTCGTTGTAGGGCTGGTTTCCGGCTTCCTCGTCGTCGCCTACCGTCTCGGCATCGAATACGGCACCGAAACCGCCCGCTGGGTGTATGCGCGGATTCGTGAGACTCCTTGGCTTGTGGCGCCATGGGCGCTGGCCGCGGTATTGGCTGCGTTGGCGATCACATGGATGATCAAAAAAGAGCCGATGGCCGGCGGCAGTGGCATTCCGCAGACCAATGGCGTGGTGATTCGCGGATTGAGGATGCGCTGGCAGACGATTCTGCCGGTACGGTACATCGGCGGCTTGCTGGGCGCGTTGTTCGGCCTATCACTTGGCCGCGAAGGACCATCCATCCAAATCGGCGCTTCGGGCGCGCAATTCCTGTCGCATCGGCTGCGCGGCAAACGCCGCGAGGATATGCAGGAGCATTATCTGATCACCGCCGGTGCCGCCGCCGGCCTTTCCGCTGCGTTCAGCGCCCCGCTGTCCGGCATGATGTTCGCCTTGGAGGGGGTGCATCGCAGTTTTTCCCCTGCGATTCTGATGGGAGCCACCGCCGCGTCGCTCACCGCCGATTTCGTGTCGAAATATTGCTTCGGCTTGCGTCCCGTGCTTGATTTCGGCGATATCGGCCAGCTTCCGCTTGACGAGTACGTGTGGCTGATTCCGTTGGGATTGGTGGCAGGTCTGGTCGGTTCGCTGATGAATCGTTCGCTGCTTGGATTCCAGACGTTGTATGGCAGGCTGCCCGCGTGGAGCCGTCCGATGATTGCGCTTGCGATCGCGCTGCCGGTCGGCATTTGGCTGCCTGACGTGCTTGGCGGCGGATCGAACCTGATCGACATGGCCGAGCATGCGCGTATCGGGTTGGGCATACTGTGCCTGCTGTTTTTGGTCAAGGTGCTGTTCACGTCCACGAGTTTCGGCTCGGGTGCGCCCGGAGGCATTTTCATGCCGATTCTCGCGGTCGGCTCGCTCGCCGGCGGCATCTGCGGCCAGGCGTTGCGTCAGTTGGGTTGGCTGCCGTCTGGCTCCGTGGCAATTTTCGCGGTGTGCGTGATGACCGGCACGTTGTCGGCGTCCGTGAAAACTCCGATCACGTCGATTCTGCTGGCCGTGGAAATGTCCGGCACGTTGACGCACATGCTGCCGGTCGCGGCCGTCGCGTTCATCGCATTGCTGGTTTCCGATCTGTTCCGTACGAAACCGATTTACGGCGAGCTGCTGGATCGGTACATACGTGCGCAAGGTGGCACGACGGCGGTCGTCAGCCATGTTGACCGCGGCATTATGGAGCTTCCGCTGGGAATGGGGGCGGTCGCGGACGGCAAGCTGGTGCGCGATGTGCGATGGCCGTCCGGCTGTCTGCTTATCGGCTTGCGCCGTGGCGAACGGCAGATGGTGCCGCGTGCCGATACGCGGCTGCGTGCGGGCGACTACCTGGTCGTGCTGTTCAGCGGTGAGAACGAAAGCGACGCGCGGCTTGCAATGCGCGCTCTGTGCGATGCGTGACCTTGCTTGACCGTGCCTTTGCGGTGCCCCCATTCTTATCCATCATTCCGAGTGTCCCCGAGTGTCCGATTCTGCAGAATCGGACGTGTGAGGTAGCGAATGTGCCGCCTGAATGTCCGATTCTGGAGAAATGGACATGTGAGGTACGGGTTTAGAGGTCTGAGCGTCCGTTTCCCCAGAATTGGTCACGTGAAGTTGTGTGGGGGCTGCTTGTGCGTCCGTTTCCCCAGAATCGGACACTCAGGGTGGGCGGATTAAGCCAACGTGTAAACTTGTCTGGGTTAGGAAGGCGGCAACTGCGGCCAGCTCGTTGTTGCACGGCCTCTGGGCGGAACAACGCTGTCCGCCGCATGCCAATACAGGGGAGCGTAATGGAATCGCAAAAACGGAAAACGGAGGACGGCCCGGCGGAGGTGAACGCGGGCACGGAACCGAATCCCGCTACGCAATCGATCGATATCAACGAGGTGGCGCATGCGTCCGTCCATCCGTCCGGCGCTGCCGCGTCGAAGAATCCGCCGCAGATTCCGCTTGCGCCGATGAAACGCGTGCAGGCGCGGTTCAATCCGCTTGCCGACGTGGTGATGTATGTCGTGGTGTTCGTCGGAGGTTTCTTCGGCGTTGGCTGCCGTCACGTTTTGGACATGTTGATGCCGTCCGTCGGCGGAACGCCGTTCGTCGTGGGCACGTTCGTTTCGAATATGGTCGCCTGTTTTCTGTTTGCGATGCTGGCCGAATACATGGCGACCGCGTCGTGGCTGCGTCGCAGGGTTCGTCAGGGCGTCAGCCGCGGTGTGGGGCTTGGTTTTCTTGGTGGTCTTTCGACGATGTCCGGTGTGATGCTGGAAACTATGGAAGGACTGCATGAGCAGCGGTTCGCGGCCGCGTTTGGCTATCTTGCCGGAAGTTTTGTATGTGGTCTGATCGCGTCGGCCGCTGGTATGGCGTTGATGCGGGTCGTGACGTCGCATGGCATCCGCAAGCGGGTTCGTGCCGCGCTTGCCGATGCTTCTGTGTCCGATTCTGGAGAATCGGACATTCGGAGTAACGCCGGGCAGCCTCAGATGTCCGATTCTCCAGAATCGGACACTCAGGGTGAGCAGGGCGTGCGTCACGTGAAGGTGGCGGATGCGGCGCATTCCGCCGCGCAGGCGGCTCTTGAGGCGGCGCAGACCGCACAGCAGGCCGCGCAGATCGCTCAGCAGGCGGCGCAGACCGGACAGGTGCCGCGGATCGTGTCGGCTGTCGGCGATTCCGCACAGTCCGCACGATTCCCCCAATCCGCGGACGACGCGTCAATCGCGTCCCTCCAATCCGATTCATTTGACCAGGCCGGGCCGGTTCGGACGGATTCCTCGGCGAATCCGGAACTTTCGTCCGCCGTGCATGCCGATTCGATTGCGCAGTCGATTTCGCAGCAGACTGTGCATGCCGATTCGGACGTACAGTCGGTTTCGCAGCAGACTTCGCCATTGGTCTCACGCGATGTTTCACGGGATATCCACCGAATGCCCGTCCCGCAATTGCCCGTCCCGCAATTAGAGATTCCGCAACTGTCGGCTACGCAATTGCCGGATTCGTCGTCGTCATTGCAGCCGCAATCGCAGGCCTCGGTCAATTCGCAATCGGCGGCGCATGAAAACCAGGTAACCCCTCAACGGACCGATTCTGCACAATCCGCACAGCCCAAGCGTCCTGCACAGCCTGCACAATCCGCACAGCCCAAGCGTTCCGCGCAATCCCAGCAAACACTGCAATCCGCGCAACCCCACCGACCCAATCCTCAGCAATCTCAGCAATCGCTGCAATCCGCCAATCCGCCGAGCTTCGAACCCAAGCCGATCACCGCGCAGATTCCGCTCGTCGCTGACCCGACCACAGGGGAGGTGCGCTGATGATATGGATGATCTGCCTGTTCGGCGGCATCGGAGCCATGGCCCGCTACGTGCTTGACGTGTCGATCCAACGTAGCTGGAATCGCGCCGGCAAGCATGGTTTTCCGCTGGCCACGCTCGTCATCAACGGCGTCGCCTCCCTGTGCGCGGGCATCGCCATGATGTCGTATTACTCCCAATCCGTGGATATGGAAACGGTCATGACGTTCGTCGTGGGATTCCTCGGCGGATTCTCCACTTTTTCCACGGCGCTCAACGAGGTGCTGTCGCTGATCCGCAAACGTCGCTTCGCCATGGCCGTGGGCTACGGTGCCGCCACGGTTTTGGTGCCCCTGGCCTGCGTTGCGATTGGTTTCGGCATCGCATTGTTGGGCGGACACGCGTAACGCACGCATAGCTCGCGCATGGCAGATACGCCTAGCAGCCGCGCCGCCGAGCACGTCATCGCGCGACTGCGCGTCGGCGTTTCCTTCGGATTCGCAAAGGGGCGTAGTCGTTCTGCGGAGGAATGTCCATTTTCCCGCATCGAATCGTCCGGCACTTGATAATATGGGGCTATATTGGCTGAATTGCGCCGAACAATCAAAAGGGGCGGAACGATGGTTGGCATGCGTGATGTGGCGAAGAAGGCCGGGGTGTCGCTGAGCACCGTCTCATTGGTGGTCAACAAGACGGGATACGTGTCCGACGACATGCGATCCCGGGTGAAGACGGCCATGAAGGAACTCAACTACGTGCCCAACGAGCTGGCGCGCAACCTGTACAAGAATCGAACGAATCTGGTCGGCGTGATCGTGCCGACCATCCGCCACCCGTTCTTCTCCACCCTTACCGCGCATCTGCAACATGAGCTCGCCGCCCAAGGACTACGCACCATGCTGTGCTCCACGGCCGACGCGGAGAACGGCGAGGCCGAATACGTCGACATGCTGCGTCGTCGCATGATGGACGGCATCATCGTCTGCTCACACACCACGCATCCGAACGACTATTGGACGTCCATCGACAGGCCGGTCGTCGCGTTCGACCGCGTGCTGGGGGACGGCATCGCGTCGATTGGCTCCGACCATGAGCAGGGCGGCCGTCTGATGGCTCACATGCTGATTCACACCGGTGCCCGCCATGTGGTGATGATCGGCGGGCCGCGTGAGCAGTTCTTTGATTTGGCGGCGCAAAGTGGCGGTGAATTGGACGATTTCGACCTGCACAAGACGACGTTTCCCACGATCCGCTACTACCTCACACTGGAGCAGGAGCTCAGGGCGGCTGGCGTGCGGTACGAGTACGTCGAGGCTGGAAGCGTGCAGGATTTCCAGGGCTATAAGGATGCGGTGAACGATGTGCTCAACCGTATGCAGCCGGACGGCATTGACGCCGTGGTCAGCTCCGATATCGGCGCCGCGCTGTGCGTGCGGGAGGCGTTGCATCGGAGCATTTCGATTCCGCAAGACCTGCAGGTAATCGCGTACGACGGCACGTATCTGACCGATCTGGCCGGCATAAGGATGACCGCCGTGGCGCAGGATTTCGAGAAGATCGCGCAGGTCGCGGTCGGGCACATCATCCGTGCGATCGCGCAGAGCGGCGAAGGTGGGTCGACGACGAAGCGGGGCGACGGGCGCAAGCCGTACGAGCCGAGCGTGCTCATCCCCGTGACCCTCAAGCTGGGCGACACCACCCGCTAGCCCTTCAGCGCTAGTAGCGCTAGTCCTTCAGCTGGTCAACTAGCCATAGCTAGTCGTGGCCAGTCATGGCCAGTCGCCTGCGGAATAGCCGCCGCGCTTCCTCATGCCTTTCACGTGCCTCTGTCTGTCTTTCGCATGCCTTTCGTATGCCGTCTGAGTGTCCGATTCTGCAGAATCGGACACTCAGCGTATGTTTGCGATGCTTCGTTTGTCCGATTCTGGAGAATCGGACACTCGGGCGATGGTGGGATGCGTTGGATGGGGTGGTTGCGTTCGAACCGGTTCGACACGCCCGGATGAGGGTTGCGGTTTTGGTGCGAAGAGGTTTGTTGCGGTAATATCGAACCGGTTCGATGCAACAATGAGCGAACTTCGGATACGTTACCCAACTCGTCAGGAAACGTCAGGAAACGTTCGACACGCCCGGAAGCGAGAGCCCGGGAACGGAAGCCCAGGTTCGTTCAGAATAGAAACGGAGCCAAAGGAGGTCCCATGAAAAACAAGGTGCAGCTCATCACCTACGCCAACCGTCTCGGCGACGGAACCCTCAAATCCATGACCGAAATCCTGCGTACCCGCTTCGACGGCGTGTATGACGGCGTGCATATCCTGCCGTTCTTCACCCCGTTCGACGGCGCGGACGCCGGCTTCGACCCGATCGACCACACCAAGGTCGATCCGCGCCTCGGCAGCTGGGACGACGTGGCCGAACTCTCCAAGTCCCACGACATCATGGTCGACGCCATCGTCAACCACATGAGCTGGCAGTCCAAGCAGTTCCAGGACGTGCTCGCCAAGGGCGAGGAATCCGAGTACTACCCGATGTTCCTCACCATGAGCTCCGTCTTCCCGAACGGCGCCACCGAAGAGGATCTGGCCGGCATCTATCGCCCGCGCCCGGGCCTGCCCTTCACCCACTACAAGTTCGCCGGCAAGACCCGCCTGGTCTGGGTCAGCTTCACCCCGCAGCAGGTGGACATCGACACCGATTCCGACAAGGGCTGGGAATACCTCATGTCCATCTTCGACCAGATGGCAGCCTCCCACGTCAGCTACATCCGTCTCGACGCCGTCGGTTACGGCGCCAAGGAAGCCGGTACCAGCTGCTTCATGACCCCGAAGACCTTCAAGCTCATCTCCCGCCTGCGCGAGGAAGGCATGAAGCGCGGTCTGGAAATCCTCATCGAAGTGCACTCCTACTACAAGAAGCAGGTTGAGATCGCATCCAAGGTCGACCGCGTCTACGACTTCGCCCTGCCGCCGCTGCTCCTGCACGCGCTGAGCACCGGCCACGTCGAGCCCGTCGCCCACTGGGCCGACATCCGCCCGAACAACGCCGTCACCGTGCTCGATACGCACGACGGCATCGGCGTGATCGACATCGGTTCCGACCAGCTCGACCGCTCGCTCAAGGGCCTCGTGCCGGACGAGGACGTGGACAACCTGGTCAACACCATCCATGCCAACACCCACGGCGAATCCCAGGCGGCAACCGGTGCCGCAGCATCCAACCTCGACCTCTACCAGGTCAACAGCACCTACTATTCGGCGCTTGGATGCAACGACCAGCACTACATCGCCGCCCGCGCCGTGCAGTTCTTCCTGCCGGGCGTGCCGCAGGTCTACTACGTGGGCGCGCTCGCCGGCCGCAACGACATGGAGCTGCTGCGCAAGACCAACAACGGTCGAGACATCAACCGCCACTACTACTCCACCGAGGAGATCGACGAGAACCTCAAGCGTCCGGTGGTCAAGGCGTTGAACGCGCTCGCGAAGTTCCGCAACGAGCTTGACGCATTCGACGGCACGTTCTCGTACACCACCGACGGCGATGACTCCATCAGCTTCACCTGGCGCGGCGCCACCACGCAGGCCACGCTGACCTTCGAGCCGAAGCGCGGCCTGGGTGTCGAGAACACCACGCCGGTCGCCACGCTGGAATGGGAGGACGCAGCCGGCGCCCACCGTTCCGACGACCTGATCGCCAATCCGCCGGTCGCCGCCTGACGCCTGTTTTTCTTGCGATTGCGCGCCGTCCGTTCCATAGCCGTCTGCCGTACCGGCGGCGGTGGCTGGACGTGTTGCTATCGTAAGTTGCGTTGACGAATCGCCCGAATGCGCTGTCGCAGTGCGTTCGGGCATTTTTTGTATGCATTGCGATTCGGATACGTGCGTAGCATGGTATGCGCATGACCCGCATGTGAGATGAAGCAGAAAAGCTAAGAAAACAGCAGATATGACCGAAGACAATCAGAATAACGAATTCAAGCCGCAACCGCTGCCCGGCCAGGTGTTCATCCGCCCCGGCATCGACGATCGTCCCGATTATGAGAAGACCCTGACTCCCGAAGCGAAGGCGGCCATGCGCCGGCTGTCGGTGCAGCAGCACCCGCGTGTGCCGGAAGCCTCCAACGAGCGTCCCGAAACGCAGGTCGCGCGCATCGCCGCAGAAGGTGGCGCGCCTCTCACCGCCGCCGCGCATCTCGATGCGGCCGTGCCGAACCTCGAATCGTCCTTCCTTGACCTGCGCGACCCGATGACCGCGCCGGACGGCACTAAGCCAACCAAATCGCAAGCCAACCGTCTTACTGCCGGTTTCGCGCTCGGCTCGATGCTGTTCAACGTGCCGCTCGCGGCGCTCAACACCGTGCTCATGCCGCAATTCGTCTGCCGTCTCACTGCCGTCGACGGCACTAGCGGACTGACCCCGGCCAACGGCCTGAACAGCTCGTGCAACCTTGCTCTGCTTACCATCGCGGGCTTCGTGCTGACGTTTGTGATGAACGCGGTGATCGCGGTGGCATCCGACCATTCCTACTGCCGCTTCGGCCGCCGTACGCCGTGGATCATCGGCGGCAGCGTGCTTACGGCGGCTGCGGTAGCCATCATGGCCACCGCCGAAATTCTTCCACTGGCCGTGTTCTTCTGGCTGCTCGCGCAGATTGGCTATGCGATGGTCGCCATACCGTTCGCCGCCGCGTTCGGCGAACGCATTCCCGACAAATTCCGCGACCGCGCCGATTCGTGGCGTGGTAAAGGGCAGGCGTTCGGCGAAATGGTCGGCGTCATCGCTGCCGTGGCTGCCACATGGAACCTCGACGGCCTCGACTGGAGCGTCGGCACCACACGCACGGCCATCGTGGACTGTGCATGGGGCTTCCTCGTTGCGGCCATCGTCACATTGCTGATCCTGCCGTTCGAATCGTCCAGCAGCTATTTGCCCCGCCGAAGCGTGAAGCGGAGCGACTACTTCTCGCAATACCGCCCTCCGAAGGACGCGCCGAAGTTTTACGTGGCGTTTGTGGCCCGCATGCTGGGCGTCGCCGCCACCGTCGGCATCACCGTATTCCAATGGTATATGGCGCAATTCGGACTCGATAAAGCCTCCGTCGATAGCCGTTTCCTCGGCTTCCATGGCGCTGGTGTGGTTGTTGTGGCGATGGCCGTCTGCACGTTTGTCGGCGCGCTGGCCGCCGCGCTACTGCTCGGCCGCATCGCTCGCGCCGTTGACGATCTGCGTATGCCAGCCGTCGCATCCTGCGTGCTGTTCGCTGTCGCAGCCGTCCTGCCGTTGCTGATTGACGACCATATGCTGGCGATCGCGCTGTACGCGTTGCTGGCCGGTTTTGCGTACGTCGTGTTTGACAGCACCAGCCAGAGCCTGGAATTGGCGATTCTGCCGGACGTACGTTCCGTCGGCCGCTCGCTTGCCGCCTACAGTCTGGCCAATACGATCGGCGCATTGCTCGGCGTAGCCGTCTGCGCGGTCGTCATCATCGCGACGGGCGTCTATCTGTCGATGTTCGCCGTCGCCGCGATCGCCATGCTGCTTGCCGCCGTTCTGACGCTTCCGCTGAAAAATGACGGAGCGTCAATCGAAAACGATTGAAAAACGGCGGAAAATAGTCAAAAAGGCGATTTGAAAAATAATTTAAGTAGACGTGTCCACATAGTGAACCTTTGGTAGATGGAGGAGGTGGGCACGCCTATGTTTACGGCTTAGTTCGAGCGGAAATCCCGCCCGGGGAAATGACTTTGCGAAAGGAGGTTCGCCAAGATGAACGGAATGGTTGCATGCGTACTGCTGTCCGCACGAATTATTATTCCGCTTTCGTTGGCGGACTGATTCGAGCATAGCGGCTTCAATCCCTCGCCAACGAAGGCAGGGTTTGAGGCGCGCGTAACACACACGTTGATGGCCCTGCATGATGCGGGGTCTTTTTGTTGCAGCCCACAAGGCAGACGCAGCGAAAACCTTTTGAAGCCGGCCGGCATAGCGCACAACAGAAAACAGAAAAACTACAAACAACATCGTTATCGGCGGAAGTTGGGAACCGGTAACAGGACGTACAGGGAGTACATCAATGAGTACAGTCGAAGCGGCCGCTGGCAAAGCGCAGGCGATGGTCCGCGATTCGGTCAAAACCGTGATCGCAGCATCCATGGTCGGCACCGCCATCGAGTTCTACGACTTTTACGCATACGGCACCGCCGCTGCGAATTATTTCCCGAAGGTGTTCTTCGGAGACACCACCAATCCGACCGTCGCGCTGCTGGCCAGCCTGCTGACCTTCGCCATCGCGTTCATCGCCCGTCCGCTGGGCTCGTTGGTGTTCGGCCACTTCGGCGACCGTATGGGCCGCAAGACCACGCTGGTGGTCTCCCTGCTCACCATGGGCATCGCAACCTTCCTGATCGGCTGCCTGCCGACCTACAACCAATGGGGTGTCGCGGCCGTCGCCGTGCTGTGCCTATGCCGCTTCGTGCAGGGCATCGGCCTTGGCGGCGAATGGTCCGGCGCCGCGTTGGTGGCCACCGAGAACGCTCCGGAAGACAAGCGCGCGCTGTACGGCTCCTTCCCGGAGCTGGGCGCCCCGATTGGCTTCTTCCTGTCGAACGGCACCTACTTCCTGCTGGAGACCTTCAACGACAATGACGCGATGCTTGCCTGGGGCTGGCGCGTGCCGTTCCTGCTGTCCTCCATCCTCGTGATCGTCGGCCTCGTCGTCCGCGTCCAGATGGAGGAGACCCCGATCTTCCGTATGGCCCAGGAGCAGAAGAAGGTCGTCAAGTCCCCGCTTACCGAAGTGTTCAAGAAGAGCTGGAAGGAAGTCGTCCAAGCCACCTTCCTGGTGGCCGTCACCTACACGCTGTTCTACACGCTGGCAACCTGGTCCCTCGCTTGGGGCACCAAGACCGTCGAGCAGGGTGGTGGCAACCTGGGCTTCACCAACCAGGAGTATCTGCTGATGCTGATGATCGCCGTCTGCGTGTTCGCCGCGTTCATCGTGATCTCCTGCGTGAACGCCGACAAATTCGGCCGCAAGCGCGTGATCATCATCTCCTCCTGCTGCCTCGTGGCATTCGCGCTGCTCTTCCCGTTCCTGCTTGACCCGGCGGTCGTCGGCCAGCGCAACTTCGCCACCAACCTGCTGTTCCTGTGCATCGGCTTCGCTCTGATGGGTACCGCGTTCGGTCCGATCGGCGCCTTCCTGCCGGAACTGTTCGACGCGAACGTGCGTTACTCCGGATCCGGCATCGGCTACAACCTGGCCGCCATCGTCGGCGCGGCCTTCGTGCCGACCATCGCCACCTGGCTGTCCCACCACTGGGGCGTGCATTCCGTTGGCCTGTACCTCGGTGTGATGGCTCTGTGCTGCCTCATCGCGGTGCTGAGCTGCAAGGAGACTAAGGACGTTGATTTCACCAAGTGACGCCGACCGGCTTGCCGGGCTGCTTCGCTTGGGGTGGCTCGGAGCCTTAGAAAAAACGTTTGACGTGAATATAGCCACTATGTGAACGCCAACAGACATCATAAAGAAAGCGGTACTAAAACAGTTCCGCAGGAGAGGCGGGGTGGATCCTCGGACACAATCCGGGGGGAGTAACCTCCTAGGAGCCACAGCCCGCCGTGACAACCGAAAAAAGAATAAGAAATCGCGAGTTTGTTCGGGAAAGAAAAATCCCGAATCGCAATAAAAGAAAAATAAAGGAGCGCCTATTATGGCAGCAACTATCTGGTACGAGAAGGACGCCGATCTGTCCGTGTTCGATGGCAAGAAGGTGGCCATCCTCGGTTACGGTTCCCAGGGCCACGCCCATGCGCTGAACCTGCGCGATTCCGGCGTCGACGTCGTCGTCGGCCTGCGCCCGACCTCCAAGTCTGTCGAGCACGCCAAGGAGCAGGGTCTGGAAGTCAAGTCCGTTCCGGAAGCCGCCGCTGAAGCCGACATCATCATGATTCTGGCTCCGGATCAGTATCAGCGCACCATCTGGGCCAACGATATTGAGCCGAACATCAAGCCGGGAGCTGCTGTCGCCTTCGCTCATGGCTTCAACATCCACTACGGCTACATCAAGCCGACCGAGGACCACCCGGTCTTCATGGTCGCCCCGAAGGGCCCGGGCCACATCGTGCGTCGTGAGTACGCCAACGGCCGTGGCGTCCCGGTCGTCGTGGCTGTCGAACAGGATCCGCGCGGCGACGCTTGGGACATCACCCTGGCTTACGCCAAGGCTCTGGGCGCCCTGCGCGCAGGCGCCATCAAGACCACCTTCACCGAGGAGACCGAGACCGATCTGTTCGGCGAGCAGGACGTCCTCATGGGTGGCATCAACCACCTGTGCGACATGGGCTTCGATGTGCTGACCGAGGCTGGCTACCAGCCGGAGATCGCCTACTTCGAGGTGTTCCACGAGCTGAAGATGCTGGTCGACCTGGCTAACGAAGGCGGTCTGAACAAGGCCCGTTGGTCCTGCTCCGACACCGCCCAGTACGGTGATTACACCTCTACCGTGATCACCGAGGAAACCAAGAAGCGTATGCAGTACCAGCTCAAGCGCATCCAGGACGGCTCCTTCGCCAAGGAGTTCATGGATGACCAGGCCGCTGGCGCTCCGAAGTTCAAGAAGCTGCAGGAAGAGTACAGCCACCCGCACCTGGAGACCGTTGGCCCGAAGCTGCGCGCCATGTTCTCCTGGAACAACCAGGTGGACGCCGATGCCGATATGGCTGAGTCCTTCAACGGCAAGATCGCTCGTACTCAGGTTCAGTGAGATTGCTTCGCTAGCTGCATAAGCTATTTAGCGAATTAGAAAGCGTCGCCCGCTTCGTGCGGACGGCGCTTTTTGCATATTGTCGTGCGTGCGACGGTTGCGTACGTTCCGGCATAACGAAAGGCCGCCACCCAACTTGGGCGGCGGCCTTCAATCGCAGTTAATGCGATTAATCGCAATGAATGCGAGACGTTACTCAGCCACGGGCGATCTTGCCGGTGAAAGTGGCCATGTCAGCGTCGTCATCCTTGCCGTTGTTCCAAGAGAACATGGCGCGCAGCTTCGGGCCAACGGACTCGATGCGCACATTGCCGTACTCTTCCTGCAGAGCCTTGAACTTCGGAGCGCCGGCATCCTGATCGTCGATGAACTCCTTGGCGAAGGAGCCGTCCTGGATGCGGCCCAGGTGGTACTGCATGCGCTTGCGGCAGTCCTCGTTGATGACGGTGTTGGTGTAATCGCCGTACTGAGCGGTGTCGGAGCAGGACCAACGGGCCTTGTTCAGGCCGCCTTCGTTCATCAGGTCGACGAGCATCTTCAGCTCGTGGCACACCTCGAAGTAGGCGATCTCCGGCTGGTAGCCAGCGTCGGTGAGGACCTCGAAGCCCATCTCGACGAGCTTGTTCACGCCGCCCATGAGCACATTCTGCTCACCGAACAGATCGGTCTCGGTCTCTTCCTTGAAGGTGGTCTTGATGGCGCCTGCACGCAGAGCGCCCAGAGCCTTGGCGTAAGCCAGGGTGATGTCCCAAGCGTCGCCGCGCGGATCCTGTTCGACAGCCACGACGACCGGGACGCCACGGCCGTTGGCGTACTCACGACGCACGATGTGGCCCGGGCCCTTCGGGGCGACCATGAAGACCGGGTGGTCCTCGGTCGGCTTGATGTAGCCGTAGTGGATGTTGAAGCCATGAGCGAAGGCGACAGCAGCTCCCGGCTTGATGTTCGGCTCAATATCGTTGGCCCAGATGGTGCGCTGATACTGATCCGGAGCCAGAATCATGATGATGTCGGCTTCAGCGGCGGCTTCCGGAACGGACTTGACTTCCAGACCCTGCTCCTTGGCGTGCTCGACAGACTTGGAGGTCGGGCGCAGGCCGACGACGACGTCGACGCCGGAATCGCGCAGGTTCAGCGCATGGGCGTGGCCCTGGGAACCGTAACCGATGATGGCAACCTTCTTGCCTTCGAGGACCGAGAGATCGCCGTCGTTCTCATACCAGATTTGTGCAGCCATTGTACTTGGCACTCCTTTTGTGTAGTGGGGTGAACGCTTGGAAAGCGTTCGGGTTTCTACCATTCGCAGATGAAATTCGTGGTTTCGTGCATGGATTTTGTCCTGCAAACTGGGGTCTATCCTACCGGAGGCGGTGCCTTGACACGTATCCAGTCCACAAAGTGAGCCGAGAAACCGTAAAAAATCCACTGCTCACTGGATGAGGGATTCGCGTATCCTCGGCCGGGAATGGCATAGGATAGGCATGTCGTAATTTCTAGTAGGAAGAGATGCCATGGTTGCTGCGACTGGTCCCGCGCCGGGATCTGAACTGACTGCGGAAGCCGATGAGGTCGAGGAACGTAGCTCGGCCGGTGTGTTGCATGTGGCGGCGATTTTCGCCTCGCATATGGTATTGCAGCGCAACAAGCCCAACGCCGTGTTCGGTGCGTTGGATGCCGATTGCGCAGGTATGGAAGTCGTCGCGCAGATTCGCGATTTCGACGGGTCGATGGTCGCGCAGGCCCACGCGTACGCTTCGAAGGATCTCAAGGACGGTCTTTCGCCGTGGCGCGTGATGCTTCCCGCGCAGCCGGAGGGCGGTCCGTACACGCTCCGCGTCACCGCGGGCAACGATTTCCTCGAATTCGAGGACGTGCTGATCGGCGAGGTGTGGCTTGCCGGCGGCCAAAGCAATATGGAACTTGAGCTGCGCAACAGCGAGAACGCCGAAGCGGCCCTTGAGAATTGCGCCGATCCGCTGCTGCGTTTCTACAACGTGCCGAAAACCGGCGTCATCAACCGCAATGCGGAGAACGCGGCGAGCTGGCAGGAATCATCGCCGGAAAACAGCGGTGTGATGAGCGCCGTCGCCTATTATTTCGCGCACAAGCTGCGCTCCGAACTCGACCCCAATCTGCCGATCGGCATCGTGGACTGCTATATCGGCGGCACGTCGATCACGTGCTGGATGAGCGAGGACGCGTTGAATTCCAGCGAGGCAGGACGTGGCTATCTCACCCGGTACGAGCGTGCGATCACCGGCAAGACGCAGGAGCAGTTCAAGCTGGAAACCGACGAATGGCAGACGAGATTCGATGCTTGGAACGCGAATATCGCGGCCGCCAAGGAAGCCGATCCCGACGTGACGTGGGATACGCTGAACGAACAGTACGGCGCATGCCCGTGGCCGCCGCCGGTCACGCCGACGTCGCAGTACCGTCCGACCGGACCGTTCCGCGCCATGCTGGAACGCATCGCGCCATACTCGCTGGCTGGTTTCCTGTGGTACCAAGGCGAGGAGGACGAACCGTATTGTGGGTCCTACCGTGAGCTGCTGGGCATGCTGATCGGCGAGTGGCGCGCCATCTGGAGCGAGAACCTGCCGTTCCTCATCGTGCAGCTTCCGCAATGGATCGACAAGAAGGTGGACGAGACCGAAGGCGATCCGATGCTGTGGCCGGTGCTGCGCGAGGCCCAATGGGACGCGGCGCAGTCCATCGACAACGTGTACGTCATCTGCACCATCGATTGTGGCGAGTACGACAACATCCATCCCGTCGACAAGCGCACTCCGGGCGAACGGCTCGCCGATTGCGCGTTGAGGCAGGTTTACGGCATGTCCCGCATTCCCGTGTACGGGCCGACGGTGTTGGGCTTCCGTTGCAATCCGAACGGCCGCGTACGGCTGTTCTTCCGTTACGCGCACGGCCTGCATTTCGACGGCACCACGCCCGGCAGCAGGAATCAGGGCTCCGATGCGGAGCCGCCTTCGCTGGTGCGTTCGCCGGAGAGCTCCGGTTTCGAGCTTGCGGGCGCGGACGGCGTGTTCCATCCGGCCACCGCGGCGATTTTCGTGGATTGCGATATCGACGACCTCGTCAATTCCAAGGTGAACGTGGTCGATTACAACGCCACCGAATTCGGCATTCCCGTCAACAGCCGCAGCATCGGCACGATCACGCTGGCATGTCCGGATGTGCCGGAACCGATGTCGATGCGGTACGCATGGCGCAGCTGGGGGCCGGCTCCGCTGTTCAACAGCGATGGATTGCCCGCCCAGCCGTTCCGGCTTGATCTGACGGATCACACGGCGTCGAATGACGACGGTGAGTGATGCCGTGGCGTGACGCCACCAGGTGATGATAACCGAGTGACGATATGGAAAACCGGCCGTCCCTTCGATTCGAGGGGCGGCCGGTTTCGCTATGGGGTTGTTGTGGTTGTTGGAGTCGTTCCGAGGCCGCTATGAGGGCCGCCTCGAGGTCACTTCCACAGATCGGGGCCGAAGGACTCCAGATACGCGGTCAGCTCGTCGGCCATTTCCTGCTGTTCCGCCACGCGCGGATGGCCGGGTGTGGCCGCCGCGTTGCGCGAGTACAGGAAGTGCTGTACGCGGTCGTCGCCTTCGTCGTTGACCGTATGGCACACCTCGTCGATCGCGCGATCCCAGGACGGGTCGTGGATGAGCACGGTGGTGGCGAGCACGATCAGCGCATGCGGATATTTTCCGCGCAGCGCGTGCACGAAATCGACGTACCGGGCCCGCCAATGCGTGGCTTCCTCGCCGTCATAGTCGTCCGCCATGAAATCGCGGGGATGCGCATCGTTCTGACCCAGCGCGACCACGACGACATGCGGCCTGTATTGCGCGAAATCCCAAGGGGACGTGCCGCCCAGCTGCGTGTTGTAGACGGATTTGTCCCAGATGCTTTCCATGCCGATGTAGTCCGGCGCGTGGAACCAGCCGATGCCGTCCAGCAGGGTCGTGCCGCCCTGCGAGACCAAGTGCGCCTGCGCGCCGAGATTGCGTGCGGTGATGGCGGCGTACGAATACCAAGCGTTGCTGTACGGGCTCAGATCCACCTCCGGATCGGCCTGTCCCACGTAGCAGGCCGCTTCGCAGCGCTCGCCGCACGTTACGGAATCGCCGTACACTTCGATGCGGCGCTCCGGCAGCGGCGTCGCCGTCGGCATGAGCTTCGCTCCCTCGTCCAGCAGAATGCCATACACGTCAAAACGATTGTTGCCTTCGTCCTGCCGTTTGAAGATCGTCACTTCATGTTCGATGTTCGGCAGATCGGCGGCGATTGCCACGTCGACCGGATGGCGCGGTCCGTCGTCCTGCTGTCCGGTCGGTTCCACGCGGCTTGGATAGCCGTTTTCCATGCTGATGCCGTCATGCGCGCCGTCGATGGGCACGCGCGCCTTGACCTGCATGCCGTCGATGATGGCGCCGAGATACGCGTCGCCGTACCCCCAATGGTTGACGAGGCGCACGCCGATGCTGGTGCCGGTGCAACGGAACGATACCTGCGTGTAGGGGAACGCCCAGGTCTGATGGTCGGCGGGGGTGCGGTCGATGCGCCCCATGAACCGAAGGTCCGGATTGGTGATTGGAATGAATCGCGATGCTTGGGTGGTGGTGTTCATGGCCCTTCCTTGGAACGAATCGATGGTGTCTCCCGCTCCGCGGAACGGGGCGTGTCGTTTGCAAACAGTCTATGACATCGGTTAACCTCATCAATATCTTAACCGCTTCAGTAAAGGACACGCAATGACGCTAACTTTTCCACAAGATTTCACATTCGGCACGGCCACAGCGGCCTATCAGATCGAAGGCGCGGTGACCGAGGATGGCCGTTGCCCCTCCATCTGGGACACCTTCAGCCATACGCCGGGAGCCACCCTCGCCGGCGACACCGGCGATGTGGCCACCGATTCCTACCATCGTTGGCGCGAGGACCTCGCGCTGCTCAAGGACCTCGGCGTGGACGCCTACCGCTTCTCGATCGCCGTGCCCCGCATCATATCGACGCCTGATGGCGTGCCCAACGAAAAAGGCCTCGACTTCTACGAAGGCGTCGTGGACGCCCTGCTGGAGGCCGGCATCAAGCCGGTCGTGACGCTGTACCACTGGGATTTGCCGCAATACCTCGGCGACGAGGGCGGCTGGCTGAACCGCAGAACCGCCTATGCGCTCGCCGACTACGCGGGTATCGTGGCCAAGCGCCTCGGCGACCGCGTCGACACCTGGACCACGCTGAACGAGCCGTGGTGTTCGTCCTACCTGAGCTACGGAGCCAAGGAGCACGCGCCGGGCCTGGGCCTCGGCCCCGGCGCCTTCCCGGCGGTCCACCACCTGAATCTGGCGCATGGTCTGATGACGCAGGCCGTCCGCGCCGAAGTGGGGGACAAGGCCAAGTGTTCGGTCACGTTGAATCTGCAGTTCAACCGTGGCGACGCCGACGCCTGCCATCGCCTCGACCTGATCTCCAACCGCGCTTTCCTCGACCCGATGCTGCGCGGCCGTTACCCGGACGAACTGTTCTCCATCACCAAGGGCATCTGCGACTGGGACTTCATCCAGTCCGGAGACCTCGAGCTCATCCACCAGCCGATCGACGTGTTGGGCATCAACTACTATTCCACCAACCGGGTGGCCATGTCCGACCGTCCGCAGTTCCCGCAAAGCACCGAGGCGTCCACCGCACCTGGAGCGTCCGACGTGGACTGGCTGCCCACCGAGGGCCCGCACACCGACATGGGCTGGAACATCGATCCGGACGGCCTGCATGACCTGCTGGTGCGCGTGCACGACAACTATCCGGAGGTCGATCTGGTGGTCACCGAGAACGGCATGGCCTGCAAGGACCAGCTGACGGTGAACGAGGACGGCACGAAATCGGTGCATGATCCGGACCGCATCGACTATCTCAAGCGTCATTTCGCCGCGGCGAAGCGCGCCATCGACGAAGGCGTGCCGCTGACCGGCTATTTCGTGTGGTCGCTGCTTGACAATTTCGAATGGTATTTCGGCTATGCCAAGCGATTCGGCATCACATACGTCGACTACGCCACGCAGGAGCGCATCCCGAAGGACAGCTTCATGTGGTACCGCGATTTCCTGGCTTCCCGCAAGGGCTGAGCGTCCGGCGATCGCCGTCGCGCGTTGTTCCATGAAACGGCGTGCCGCGTCCATTCATGGCGTGGCACGCCGTTTTCGTTGCGATTCCGCCGTTTTTCGCTGCTGCAGGATTTTGCATACGTATGCTTAAGCGCTTAACGACACTCCGGTAAAAAAATTTACATTAACCCTCTTAACGTGAACGGTCGCGGGTTGTGGGGGATGGACATCAAACCGCTTCGATGTATTGAAACGATTGGTGTTTTCTGTATTTGAAGCGGGTTGACCATAGGGTTGCGACGGCACTGCGGCTGTGCGGCGAGGGCGCGGAGCGCAACTTAAGCGCTTGACAAACTTAAGGGGTTCATTTATGATATAACTACCAGTTCATTAAAGGCAGGCAGAGAGGCCTGAGATGAAAAGGCATCACCAATGGAGCATCGGTGCCGAGACTCCGGAAGTGATGGACAAGGATTCACAAGGAAGGATCGGAAGATGAATCTCAAGAAGATCGTCGCAGCCGGCATCGCGGCTGTCTGCGCGGTGAGCATGGCGGCCTGCGGTGGCAGCGGCAGTGGCTCCTCCAAGGTCACCGACATACAGTACAAGGACATCAAGCTTGGTCAGACCGGCAAGGACATCAAGGCCAATCTGAAGCTGTTCAGCCATCGTACCGATATGCTCAAGAACGACTATCCGGGAACGACCTGGAAGCAGTACATCGCCGAATTCAACAAGACCTATCCGAACATCAAGGTCACCGTCGAAGCCAACAGCGACTATGCCAACAGCGCCATGACCCGTCTGCAGGGCGGTGACTGGGGCGACATCATGATGATTCCGGCGGTCGACAGGGCCGAACTGCAGAACTACTTCATCTCCTACGGCTCCCTCGGAGACATGAACAAGGAGATCAAGTACGCTGTCAACCAGTCCTACCAGAAGAAGGTCTACGGCGTGGCTTCGGTCGGCAACGCCTCCGGCATCGTCTACAACAAGAGGATCTTCAAGGAGGCCGGCATCGACAAGCTGCCGACCACCCCGAAGGAATTCATCTCCGACCTGAAGGCCATCAAGGAGAAGACCAAGGCCACTCCGCTGTACACCAACTACGCGGCTGGTTGGACCATGGGCGCCTGGGACGCGTACATCGGCGGCACGGCCACCGGCGATCCCAACTACATGAACAACGTCTTCACCCACACCAAGAACCCGTTCAAGGATCCGGGTGATGGCACCCACGCCTACAACGTCTACAAGATCCTGTATGACGCCGTGGCCGATGGCCTGACCGAGGACGATTACTCCACCACCGATTGGGAAACTTCCAAGAACAAGCTGAACAGCGGCGACATCGCCACCATGGTGCTCGGCTCCTGGGCGGTCTCCCAGATCCAGTCCGCAGGCGACAACGCCAAGGACGTCGGCTACATGCCGTTCCCGATCTCCGTCAAGGGCAAGCAGTACGCCACCTCCGCTTCTGACTACGCGTACGGCATCAACAAGAACTCCTCCACCACCAACCAGGAAGCGGCCATGATCTTCGTCAAGTGGCTGACCGAGAAGTCCAACTACGCCTACAACGAAGGCGGCGTCTCGATCGCGGCCGACGACGACAAGCTGCCGGACCTCTACTCCGACTTCAAGAACGTCAAGCTCATCGCCGACGAACCGGCTCCTGACGGCGAGGAGGATCTGTTCAACGACCTCAACTCCGATTCCGAACTCAACATCAACAACGGCGGCGACTCCCGTGTCCAGAGCATCGTCGAGCACGCGGCCAACAAAGACGAGTCCTACAACGACCTCGTCAAGGAGTGGAACCAGAAGTGGAACGACGCCCTTGATTCCGAAGGCGTCGACACCAAGTGATTCCGGAACGCCAGGCGTGACGGCGTGAAGTCGCGCATCCATCACTGAGGACTTCGGCTCGTTCTCGGCGGAACCAAGCCGAAGTCCTCTTCCATCGCAATTTTTCGTTAGGCAGAGAAGCAACCCAAAGAGGGGGATATCATGACTGCAGCAGCAGTGGAACCGACCAAGAAGGCCGAGATTCCATTCAACAAGCAGCCCCGAGATTGGCGTAAGGCGGGCGTCATCGTCGCCTTTTCCGCGATTCCGGTCGCACTGCTCGTAATCTTCACTTACTGGCCATTCGGATCCATGATCGGCTACTCGTTCTACAAGATGAAGTACATCGGCCCGCGCCAATTCGTCGGCCTCCAGAACTACATCGACGTCTTCACCCGTCCCGACACGCTTTCCTCCCTGAAGCTGAGCCTCTACTACATGGTCGGCGCGCTGATCCAGGTGGCGCTGGCGCTGTATCTGTCCACCATGCTGGCGTTCAAGGTCCGTGGCGGCAGCGCGTTCAAGGCCATCTACTTCTTCCCGTATCTGATCAACGGCATCGCGGTCGGCTTCATCTTCAAGTTCTTCTACACCCGCGGATACGTGTTCGACACCGTGCTCCAATGGTGCGGATTCCAACTCGACAACCTGCCATACTGGCTGAAAGACCAAAGCGTTAACAACTGGTCTCTGGTGGGCGCCTCCGTCTGGCGTTATCTCGGCCAGAACGTGATCCTGTTCATCGGCGCCATGATGTCGATCGATTCGACGCTGTACGAGGCGGCCGAAATCGACGGCGCCAACAAGTGGCAGCAGTTCAAGCACATCATCCTGCCGGGCATCAAGACCATCCTGGTGCTGAACGTCATCCTTTCGATCACCGGCTCGCTGTCCGCCTTCGAAGGCCCGTACGTCATCACCTCCGGCGCCAACGGCACCGCCACCTACTTCGTGCGCATGGACCGTCTCGCCCACACCAGCCAGAAGGTCGGCTTGGCATCCGCCATGGCAATCGTCCTGCTGATCATCATCCTCATCTGCGCGCTGTTGCAGAACCTGTTCTTCAAGTACGTGTTCAAGGATGCCGATGACGGCGTGGAGAAGGCAAGGAAGCAGGCGGCCAAGATCGAGCGCCAGCGCGCCCGCATGGCCAGGAAGAACGCTTCGGTCTTCAAGAACGGACCGAGCAACAAGGAAAAGGCGGTGGCATGATGACTGACGCAGTCGCACTCGCTAAGGAACGTTCCGCAGCCAAGACCGCGGGCTTCTGGTACAAGTTCAAGATCGGGGTGGCCGTATTCCTCAAGTATTTCTCTCTGATCTTCGTCGCTTTCATGATGCTGCTGCCGCTGGTCAGCTGCTTCGTGACCGCAGCCAAGACGGACAAGGAATACCAGAGCACGTCCGTCATGGACATGCCGAAGAACTGGTTCAACTTCGACAACTACGTGCAGGCGTTCGTCACGTCGAACATGGCGGTCGCCTTCCGCAACTCCATCATCGTGGTGGTGGTGGTCCTGGTGGTCACCACGATCATCGGCACCATGCTGGCCTACGTGCTGAGCCGCTTCCAGTTCCCCGGCAACGGCCTGATCCGTGGCATGTTCACCCTTGCGGCACTGCTTCCGGGCATCGCCATGCAAGTCGCGCTGTACAAGATGATGGTCAACTTCCACGCCGTCAACACGATGTGGGGCTACATTGTGATGATGTGCGGCACCGACGTGATCTCCATCTACGTGTTCATCCAGTTCTTCGAGAACATCTCGACCTCCCTGGATGAGGCCGCCATCATGGACGGCGCCTCCTACTTCACCGTCTACTACAAGATCCTGCTGCCGCTGCTGAAGCCGGCGATCGTGACCTGCGCCATCCTGAAGGGCGTCGGTGTGTACAACGAGTACTACGCCGCCAACCTTTACCTGCAGGACGCGAATCTGAAGACCATCGCCATCGCGCTGTACTCCTTCACCGGCCCGATGGGCAGCAAGTACAACCTGATCTGCGCCGGCGTGATCATCACGCTGCTGCCGATGCTGATCCTGTTCCTGATCTTCCAGAAGCAGATCTACAGCGGCATCGCAGCCGGCTCCGTGAAGGAATAAAAAACGTAACCTCCAACTTCCTTTTTCCACAACCAAGGGCCGCGCCAAGATTCATATCGCGGTGCGGCCCTTTCCTTTCCAGAACATTTGTTAGAAGGATTCACTATGTCTCACATCCCCAGCACGTTTGCTCCTCTGAACGAGGGTTGGACGTTGACCGCCGTCAACCCGGAAGCCGCTCCCGAGGCACTGCGCGCGACGCTCGCCGCGGGCATTCCGGCCACTGTGCCGGGAGAGGCCACGCTTGACCTGCTCAACGCCGGTCTGATCGACGACCCGTTCGACGGCGACAACGAGAACAAGCAGCAGTGGATCGGCGATGTTGATTGGCGATTCACCTGCCGTTTCGATTGGCAGGATGACGGCTCCGACCGTCACGACCTGGTGGCCTACGGCCTCGACACCATCGCCGACATCGCATTGAACGGCCGCCCGGTCGCCTCCACCCGCAACTTCCACCGTTCCTACCGTTGGGATGTGCGCGGTCTGCTCAGAGACGGCGCCAACGAACTGACCGTCACCTTCACATCCCCCGTGCGTGAATCCGACCACATGGAACAGGCCCGTGGCTACTATCCGCACACCGAACACCACGCCTTCAACCAGATCCGCAAGCCGAGCTATTCCTTCGGCTGGGATTGGGGCATCGACGTGGCCAACGCCGGCATCTGGCGCGAGATCGGCATCGACTCCTGGTCCGGCGTACGCATCGCATCCGTCCGTCCGCTGGTCGGCGTCACCGCCGACGGCACCGGACTGCTCAACGTGCACGTCGAAATCGAACGCGCCGGCAAAGGACGCGTCATGTCCCCGTACGATTCCCATCCGGTCCGTCAGGCCGTGCCGGTGCACGCCGAAATCTCCGGCTTCGGCACGAATCTGTCCGTCGATGGCGTCGTGGCCGAAGGCCGCAACGAGGCCGTGCTGACGATCGCCGTGCCGGAAGCGAAGCTGTGGTGGCCCGTCGGCTACGGCGACCAACCGTTGTACGATGTCGACGTCACCGCCGGTGATGCCAAGGAAGCGTTCTGGAACGGCCATGTCGGCTTCCGTACCGTGCATGTGGACACCCGTGCCGACAACATCGGCCGTCCGTTCCAGATCTACGTCAACGACGTGCCGGTGCACGCGCACGGCTACAACTGGATTCCCGACGACGCCTTCATCTCCCGTGTCTCCCAGCGAGACTACGAGCGCGGCATCCGCGATCTTGTGGAATCCAACTCCAATATGGTGCGCGCCTGGGGCGGCGGCATCTACGAGTCCGACGAGTTCTACGACCTGTGCGACGAGTACGGCATCATGGTGTGGCAGGACTTCATGCTGGCCTGCGCCGCCTATCCGGAGGACGCCGAAACCAAGGCCGAAGTCGAGGCCGAGGCCCGCGAGCACATCACCCGCCTGTCCGAACATGCCAGCCTCATCGTGTGGAACGGCTCCAACGAGAACTACGTGGCCTACTCCGAGTGGGGCGGTTACAAGCAGGCCCTGCGCGACGACGACCGCAAGCCGAACGCATACGGATACGGCGAGAAGCCGTGGGGCGACTACTACTATTCCGAACTGTTCCCGTCCCTGTTGGCCGAACTCGATCCGGGCCGCTCCGCCTACCTGCCGAGCTCCCCGATGAGCTTCACCAAGTTCACGGGCGCCAACCTCGACACCGACGGCACCATGCACATCTGGGATGCTTGGAACCGCGCCGACTACACCGTGTACGCGCAGTACACCCCGCGCTTCGCCGACGAATTCGGCTACCAGGCTCCGCCGGCATGGAGCACCCTCACCGGTGCCGTGCACGACGGCAAGCTGGAACCGTTCGGCAAGCAGATGCTGGTGCATCAGAAGGCCTCCGGCGGCAACTACAAACTGGCGCGCGGCATGCGCTCGCACATCACCCCCGGCCACCTCGACGACGTGAGTTTCGGCGGCGTGGTCAACGGCAAGCCGTCCGACGGCGAGCACAGCTGGCTGATCCCCACCGACAACTGGGCCGATATCGAGGACTGGCACTGGGCATGCCAGCTGCAGCAGGCGCAGGCCATGCGCTTCGGCGTGGAGCACATGCGCTCCCTCGAGCCGGTGAACGCCGGCGCGCTGATTTGGCAGCTGAACGACGACTGGCCGGTCGTCTCCTGGGCCGCGGTCGATTTCAACGGACACCGCAAGCCGGTCTGGTATGCGTCCCGCGACTTCTTCGCGCCGCACCTGGCCACCATCCAGCCGCGCGTCTCCGAGGAATACCGTGAGACCCACAGCTGGGAAGGCGTGAAGACCGCCAACGACCACTTCGAGCTGATCGTGCTCAACGACACCCGCAAGGCGTGGAAGGGCTCCTGGAAGGTCGAGCGCGTGAACCTGTCCGGCGAGGTGCTCGCTTCCCAAAGCTTCGATGACGTCGAGCTAGGCGCGGTTTCCCATATCGGACTGCCGCTCAACGAGGACATCGTCTCCTATGGGGACGCCGGCAATGAGCTGGTTGTGGCCACCCCGTCCGACAACGCCTTCGCCCGCGTGGTCTTCAACCCGGCCGAGATCATCGACCAGAAGCTCGCCGCTCCCGCCGACGCGTTCGAAACCTCCGCCAAGGCCGTTGAAGGCGGCGTGGAGCTTACGGTTACCGCCAGAAGCTACGTGCGCGACCTGTTCTGCATGGTCGACAAGGTCGATGCCAAGGCGTCCGTCACCGAAGGCATGGTCTCCCTGCTGGCCGGCGAGAGCGTCACGCTGCACATCGCCACCGACGCGGTCTCCGATCCGGCCGCGTTCGCAGCGGCCAACGTGCTGCGCAGTGCCAACGATCTCAAACGCGAGTGGTGACGTCTTGGCCGCTGTCCGGGGAATGCCCTCCGGAACGATGGATGAGGAGGGCATTCCGCTGAACATTTCAGCATGACGGTTCCGCTTAAGTGAAAAATTAAGTGAAGGCGCCGCCGACCCTACGAAGCAAAGTGCCGTAAGCACTGGCTTCCTGCGGGGTTGGTGGCGCCTTTGCTGTATGATGTAGGTGAACCGTTTAAGTTCGATTTCAGCAAAGAGAAGGTGCGGGTATGCCAGTTCAAAAAAGCAAGGTGACGATTTTCGATGTCGCCAAGGCGTCAGGCGTTTCCAGCAGCGCCGTCTCGTATGCCCTCAACGGCAAACCCGGAGTCTCCGAGGGAACCCGTGCCAAGGTGCTGCAGGTGGCCCATGAATTGGGCTGGAAGCCGAACGGCGCGGCCCAGGCGCTGGCCAAGGCGAAGACGCAGCGCATCGGCTTGGTGCTGGATTACGATCCCGAGCTGCTGTCCGTCGAATCTTTCATGATGGAGCTGATCTCCGGCTTGGGTGCCGAGCTGGAAAAGCATGATTATTCCATTCTGGTCCGTATGGCCGTCGGCGAGGACGCCAAACTGGCGATCATCAAGGATTGGATCGCCACCGGCAACGTCGATGGACTGCTGCTGGTCAACGTGGAGCTTGGCGACCCGTGCGTCTCCCTGCTTGAGAAGAACCCGGATGTGCCGGTCCTTGCGATTTCCGACGCTTCCGTGGCCGGCAACCTGCCGAGCCTGTCCAGCGCCGACGCCGACGCTGTGCGTCAGGCGGTGCAGTATCTGTATGACCTCGGCCATCGGCATATCGCGCGTGTGGGCGGTCCTGAGGCGTTGGCCCACTCGTATATCCGTGACGCCGCGTTCTCCGACGCGGCCGCCGAATTGGGCATACGGTACCGCTGCCTGCATACCGACTACACGCCTGAATCCGGACGTGAGGCCACCAATCGCCTGCTGGGTTTCGGAGAGCGTCCGACCGCCATCATCTACGACAATGACGTGATGGCGTTGGCCGGTCTTGGCGTGGCCAACGTGAAAGGCATCGCCGTGCCTGACGAATTGTCGCTCATGTCTTGGGACGATTCCTTCATGTGCACCGCGGCCTATCCGAATCTGACGGCCATGGGCCGCAACGTGGTGGACACCGGCAAGACGGCCGCACGGCTGATGCTCAGGCTCATCGACGGTGAGAAGGTCGGCCATATCATGGAGGAGCCGTACGAGCTGCGTGCGCGCGAATCCACTGGTCCCGCTCCCGCTGGGCGATGAACGCGTGGTGATTGCGCGTTGATCGCGCGATGGCGTGGAACCATGAAGCGAAAACGCCGCATGGCCATATGGCCGTGCGGCGTTTTCGTGTGTTTTCGCGTTGCGTGAAGGATTTTGGGCGGATTCGCGGGATTCGGACGGAATCTAGTCGAGCGAGAAGGTCTTGCGGATCAGATTCGTCTGCACCCAGAAGCTGGCTCCGGCGCCGACGAATATCCACAGCAGCGGCACCAGCATCAGCGTCTGCTCCGGCGCGATCAGCACCACGATGATCGGCCAGATGTTCAGCAGAAGCGCGGCGAAGGCGATATGTGGCTTGCCCAGGGCGAGCCGGGCGGATTGCGTGAGCTGCTCGCCGACGCTCAGCTTGCTGCGGCCGGTCAAAGGCAGCACGAAAGCCAGCGCCGAGCCGACGACCGCGATGACCACGATGGTTACGCCATAAAGGACGGCTACGGTGTCGGTGGATTGTCTCGACAGGTACCACAGGTCGAACAGCGCCAATCCGCAGAACGCGGCGATTACCGCCGTCAGGGCAAGCGTGGTCGGGAAGCGGCGCTTGAAAGCCGCCCAGAAGCTGCGGAAGATGCCCTTGCAGGAGCCGCTTTGCAGTTCGCGCGCCACTTCGCAGGCCGCCGCGGTCGAAGCGCCGACCGTCACAACGGGAATGGAGCAGATGGTCCAGGCGATGCTGATCATCGCCATATCGCCGACGGTGCTCATGAAGTCGTTGAATGGATTGTCCTGACTGAAAATGCTGGCCATGGTCTCCTCCGTGGGTGGTTTTTGTGGTGCTGTGCAGGCGGTTGCCGGAACCGCTATGCGCTGAGATAGTCGATGAGCCGTTGCGCGGTTGTGGGATTCGGCGATTCCCGCACGATGCCGATGAGTGCGTTGGACTTGGCTGATTTCAGCCGGTTCCACTGCCGGAAGTCGGTCATCGAAAGACCGAACGGCTCGGCCTTGCCTTTGCCGCCGCCTTCGAAATCGGGATCGTCGGAATCCTTGAAGCCCTTCATCGTGACGAAATCGCCGGAAAGCAACGTGCGCTGCCGCTTGGTCAGCGACGAATCGAGATTGGTCAGATAGCCGTAGCCGGACAGCTGCTTGAAGGTCTTCGGCGTGGCCACGATCGCGTCTATCTCATGATTGGCGATCATGGTCTGCAGCTTGCTGATGCCGTTCTCGTCGTTGGAAAAATAGGTGTCGACGAGCACTCCGCCCTTGCGGCCTTCCGGCAGGTCCAGCCGTTTCGCGACCTGCGACTGCAGGTTTGCTGCCCCCTGCTGGCCGACGGCATCGTCGAACACCGCCACGTACAGTTTCGGCCCTGGTGCGGGTGCGAGGATCTGCACGGCGATGTATACGACCACGCAGACGATGGCCGCGATAACCACGGTGCGTGCCAGCAACTGGTCGCGGAAGTACTTCCATTTGCGGTTCCATGGCAGTTTCCGCAGTGTTTGGATGCGTGATTGGCCTTGGTATTCGTTGGCCGAGGAGAGTGTGTCGATGGCTTCGGCCTGCCGGCTGTCGATTTCGCCGCCTTTGTATGGTGTGGACGATTCCATGCCTGCTTCCGCCTCCCTGCGTCGCTGCGATGCCTCGTTGCTGCGGTGCCTGTGATGGCTTGCCGCCATTTGCTCCACTTAAGCGCTTAATATATACTGGTTTTCCGTAAAAGTCAATTGCGCTCATGGCGAGGTCGAGTCCTTTGCCGTGGTAACCGCTTGAAACAGCCCAAGGAGACAATGATGTTTGATCAGGGACCACATGTCGTGCTGCGCCGCGATGGCGTCTGCGTCGTGCTGAAGACGCCGGAAAACGAGATGCCGCAAGTCGAATATTGGGGCCGTGATTTCGGCATTTCCGGCGATGAGACCAGTCTGGCCCAGCTGGATGCGATGACGCTGAAGGTCACGCCGCTGCGTCCTATGCAGACCGTGATCCTTGAATTCGAGGCGCTGTGATGAGCGGGGAAACGATGGGCGGGGAAAACTTGCGGTCCGTCGATCCGCAGCCGGTCGACCCGCACCTGAACACGCTGACCCGTACGTTGTTCCGATCCTTGCACCAGGCAAGCGGCAAATTCGCCATGTTCGGCCACCAGAACGAAACCAGCAACGTGATCGGTCCGAACACCGATTCCGACGTACACGCGGTCACCGGCACCTACCCCGCGCTGTGGGGCAGCGACCTGAGCGGCGTGGAACGCGACGAAACCACCAATATCGACGGCTTCTCCATGGGTGACGTCCGCGACGAACTGCTGCGCGCCTACACCATGGGCGCGGTGACGACCATGAGCTGGCATTCCGCCAATCCGATCACCTTCGGCGGGTACGGGCACAATATGGCGCCCGGTTCCGTGGCGGCTGTGCTGCCCGGCGGCGCACGGCACGGGCAGTTCCTCGAATGGCTGGACCGCGTGGCCTCGTTCCTGGACTCGGTGGTGGACGGCGTCAGCGGCGAATCCGTGCCGATCGTATTCCGCCCGTTCCACGAGCACACCGGCGACTGGTTCTGGTGGTGCACCGGGTCACCCGCGCAACCCACCGACACCACGCCGGAACAATTCGTCGCCCTGTGGCGCATGACCGTGGACTACCTGCGCGACTCGTGCGGCCTACACAACGTGCTCTACGCCTACTCGCCCGACCGTAGCCGTATCGACATGAGCTCGGAAAGCACATGCGAGGCCGGGTATCTCTACGCCTACCCGGGCGATGACTATGTGGACGTACTCGGATTCGACGACTACTGGGACATCGCGCCCGCCGACGTCGAGGCAGAGCGGCCGCGTGAACGGCACGACGATCTGATCACCATGCTGACGGTGGTCGGGCGGCTCGCCCGTGAACGCGGCAAGATCGCCGCCGCCACCGAAGTGGGCTCGCCTGGCGAATTCGCGTCGCGGTACGTGATGAGCGCGGAAGACGAAGCCGCGCTGGCCGGCGCCGGCGCTTGTGCCAGTGCCGCGGATGATGGTTGCGCTGCCCATGGCGAATCGAATGCTGTCGGCTCCGGAACAGCCCAGACAGCTGCGCCGTCCGAATCCGATTCGCCGTGGACGCGCTACCTGCTCACCGCCGCGCTCGCCAACAGCGATACGCGTCGGGTGCTGTGGTACATGCCGTGGCGCAACGATCCGGGCGCCGCTGGAACCGGCGCATACGGCACTCCGGTGGAGGGGTCGCGTTATGCGGCTGATTTCCGCCGTTTCACCAAGCATCCTTTCATCCGTATGGCCAATACCCTTCCGCCGCTGTACTGATTCCCGGATTCCCGCGGCCATCCGCGCCGGTTGAGATGGCAATCGTCGTCGATGCCGGAGGCGCGGATGAAGGACTTGACGGCGCGGATGGCGTGTCCCACTTGCGGCTTAAGCGCTTAATCACTACAGTAGGGCACAGCGGCGAGGGAATATGACGAAGTTTCCCGAGCGCATAACCGAACAAGGTGCGAACGCAAGGGGCGCATGCACATGCGGCGCGTCGCTCATCGGCGCGCCGGAACGTGCGTTGCGTGAAAACCAAGTGCGCGATCGCAGGAAATCAGGAAAGGATTTGACATGGCTGTCGAAGACAAAAAATATCAGCTGGGAACGGCGGAAAACAAGGCGTTCCTCGACGCGGCCCGCGACAATCTGCTGAACTTCGGCACGAAGTTCCCGGCTCCCGACGGCAGCTCCTACTGGCTGGGCGACGACGGCACCCCATGGAAGGACCGCAATCGCGCCACTTGGATCACCTGCCGCATGACCCACGTGTACTGCCTGGGCGCATTCGTCGGTTTCCCGGGTGCCGAGGAGCTGGTCGACGCCGGTCTGAAGGGTCTCAAGGGCGCGCTGCATGACGACGTCAACGATGGCTGGTATCCGGAAATCACCCCCGAAGGCGGCTACACGCCCACCAAGCAGTGCTATGCGCACGCTTTCGTGCTGCTGGCCTCATCGTCCGCGACCCTGCTCGGTCGCCCCGGTGCCGCCGAACTGCTCGACCATGCCGAAAAGGTCTTCCTCGACAAGTTCTGGGACGACGAGACCGGCCTGTCCGTCGACACGTGGAACACCGAATTCACCGAACTTGACCCGTACCGCGGCCTCAACGCCAACATGCATTCCGTCGAGGCGTTCCTCGCCGTGGCCGACGTGACCGGCGACGAGACCTGGCGCAAGCGCGCGGGCCGCATCATCGAGCACGTGCTCGGCTGGGCGAAGGCCAACAACTGGCGCATCCCCGAACACTTCCATTCCGACTGGTCGCTCGACCTCGAATGCAACCGCGAGAAGCCGGACGACCAGTTCAAGCCGTACGGCGCGACTCCGGGCCACGGCATCGAATGGGCCCGCCTGATCACCCAGTGGGCCACCAGCACCTATCCGTCCGATCCGGCCGCCGCGGCCCCGTACATCGACGCCGCGGAGCATCTGTTCAACCGTGCGGTCGAGGATGCGTGGAACGCGGACGGTGCGCCCGGCCTCGTATACACCACCGACTGGGACGGCAAGCCCGTCGTGCACGACCGTATGCATTGGACGCTGGCCGAGGGCATCAACACGTCCTCCACGCTCGCCCGCGTGACCGGCAAGGAATCGTACGCCAAGTGGTATGCGACGTTCCTCGAGTACGCGGACAGCACGGTGATGGATCACGTCAACGGATCCTGGTTCCACCAGCTCGACCGCACCAACCAGCCGATCGGCACCGTGTGGCCGGGCAAGTCCGACCTGTACCACGCGACGCAGTCCATGATGATTCCGCTGCGCGACCCGAGTCTGTCCATCGCACCGGCGGCCAAGAAGCAGGGCTGAGCCTCCATCAGCCGGCGTAAAAAACGGCCTTCCCGTCCGTATGTTGTCACCGCGGATCGATTGATCCGGTGATTTCCATACGGACGGGAAGGCCGTTTTGTGTTGTGCGCGAATGGTTTTGGCTTGCCCTTCCGGCTTTTGTTACCGCAGGTGGCCTGTTCGGGTAACAAAAGCCGGAAGGGCAAGCCGTTTTGTGTTTCTTGCGATTACTCAGCGGTTGCGGCAGCCGCGTCAACGATCACTGCCGCTTCTTCACCCCGTTCGCTGCCGGACTTGCCAAGCGCAAGCTGGGCGGCGACGAACAGCACCGCCAGCCAGATAACGCCGGCGATCACGGCGATGCGGTAGCTTGCGGAGAAGCACATCAGCACCACGACCAGCAGCATGAACGCGATCACCACGTACGGCGTCACGTTGGCGAACGGCAGCTTGAACGCGATCTTGTCGAGCGCTTCCTTGCCCTTCAGCCCCTTAAGTTCGGCCGGGCCATCGCCAGCCGCAACCATGCGACGGAACTTAATCTCCGTAATCATAATCATGATCCAGTTGATCGCAGCCGCGATCGTGGCGATCGACATCAGGTAATTGAACGCGAATTCCGGCCATACGAACACGACAACAACGGCAATCGCAATAATTATCGCGGAAGTGATAACACCCCCGACCGGCACGCCCTTCTTGCTGAGCTTACCCAGGTAAGCCGGCGCGTTGCCCTGCTTTGCCAGCGAATACAGCATGCGGGAGTTGGCGTACAGGCCGGAATTGTAGACGCTCATCACGGCGGTCAGGCACACGAAATTGAGGATGCCGGCGGCCGCGTGCACGCCGACGGAGTCGAAGATCTGCACGAACGGGCTGGAATCGCCGTCGATTTTGCTCCACGGAATCACCGCCATGATCACGCCGAGCGCGCAGATGTAGAAGACGAGAATACGCCAGATGATGCCGTTCGTGGCCTTCGGAATGGTGGTGCGCGGATTCTCGGTTTCGCCGGCGGTGATGCCGATGAGTTCGGTGCCGCCGAAGCTGAACATCACCACGACAAGCGCCATCAGCAGGCCGGTCCACGTGCCGTCGGCGTTGTGGGTCATCAGACCGTGGGGCAGGAATCCGCCGTCCACGGTGAACCAGTTGGCGAAGCTCGCGCGGATGCCAGACGCGGTCGGCACGTTGGCGATGATCACATACAGGCCGCCCAGAATCATGGCGATCACGGCCACGATCTTGATGATGGCGAACCAGAACTCGAATTCGCCGAACTTGTTCACGCCCATGAGATTCAGCGCGGCGATGGCCACCAGGAACACGGCCGCCGAAACCCATTTCGGAATGTTCGGGAACCAGTAGTTCACGAACGAGCCGACCACGGCAAGCTCCACCATGGCCACCAGCACGTAGTTGAACCAGTAGTTCCAGCCGGAAATGAAGCCCGCTCGCCGCGACCAGTAGCGCGTCGCGTAGTAGCTGAACGCGCCGGCCTTCGGATCCTCGACCGCCATTTCGCTCAGCGCGCGCACGATCATGAAGATCGCGAGACCGCCGACCAGGTAGGCGAGCAGAATGGACGGGCCGGCCAGCTGGATAGATTCGCTGGAGCCGTAGAACAGGCCCGTTCCGATGGCGCCACCCAGTGCGATCAGCTGGATGTGGCGGTTTTTCAACGATTTGCGGAGCGTAGGCGGGACCGGTACATCGTCGGTTCCGCGCGGCTTCTTTGCGGCGGTGACGTCGCTCATGGAGATTTCCTCTTCTCTGTTTTGCTTGCGATTCGTCCTTTGTGAGGACTGCTTTTGATTGTAGCGTCATGTAATGCGCGGAATGGTGCGATGTTCGTTTCGGTTGGGTTGGTTTGGGTGGACTGGTTTGGATGGCTTCGGATAGCTCGGGGGGTTGTGGTCGCGGATTGGTGTTGTGACTGTTGGAGGGTTGTGGAACTGGGATGGTTGGCGGTTGGTGGTGCATTGCTCGTGGCGTGGTTTGGGCGGATTCGGATGGTTTCGGGCGATTCCGGGTGATTCGACGCCGTAGTGGCCTTGTCTCTTCGGTTTTATGGTGTTCAATGGAGATGGGACCATGCGCGGGCCGACTGCGGTGCTGCGGTGGCGGTGGCTGCGCGTGGACATGTGGGTTGTATATGGTCGTATGAGGGAGGCCGTGATGGCGTTCGTCAAAGACATGTTGCGTATGTGGACGCATTCGTGGAAAAGATTCATCTCAATCGCCATGATCACATTACTTGGCGTGGCCGTGCTCACCGGCATATACGCGGGCTGCCGGGACGCGTTCCGCGGCACCGATCGGTTCTTCGACGCCCAAGGCCTGCACGACATCCAGGTGCTGTCCACCGCAGGATTGACGGATGACGATATCGCCGCGTTGCGTGCCGTCGACGGCGTCGAGAAGGTGCAGCCGGAACGGTCGCAGGACGTGACGTTCGATTTGGACGGCGGCAAATCGGCGACCATGCAGGAAATCGGAACGGATGGCATCGACCAGCCGTACGTGCAGGAAGGACGCCTGCCGAGGAAAGCCGGCGAAATCGCGGTGACCCGAAAATTCATGCTCGACTCCGGCAAGAAAATCGGCAGCCACCTCACCGTAGCCCCCGAAGCCACCGAGCCCTCCTCCTCGGATACCCAAGTGTCCGATTCTGCAGAATCGGACAAACAAACCGGCAAAACTGTCGCTCGAATGTCCGATTCCCCAGAATCGGACAAACGTGGTGCCCAATCGGATGCTTGTGTGTCCGTTTCCCCAGAATCGGACATTCATGAGGCAAAAAACGGTGTTCAGATGTCCGATTCCCCAGAATCGGACACTCAAAGTGGCGCTGAGACCATCGCGGTCGCGGACGAAACGGGCGGAGCCTCCGAAGCCGACGCGGCGCCGAGCTTTCCGACCAGGCTCACCATTGTGGGCGTGGTGCTTGATCCGCGGAACCTGAGCAATCCGGACGGCTACTCCGCCATGACCTCGTTCCGCTCCACCGCCACCACCGACTACACGTTCTTTGCTCCCTCCGATGGCGTGACCGGTACCCTCTACACGTCCGCTACCCTTCTTGTCAAAGACGCCGCGGCCGAAGACACGTTCGGCGAATCGTACGAAGACACCGTCGGGAAAGTGGTCGACCGCATCGACGGCACCGTGAAAACCGACCGGCAGAAGGTCCGCCGACAGGAGCTGCTCGACGCGGGTGAGAAACGGATCGTCGATGCGCGTACGAAAACCGACAGGCAGTTCGCCGAAGCACAGTCGCGCATCGACGCCAATCGAGAGCAGTTCAACCAGCAACTCGACCGCATCGTCGACATGCAAGCGGGCGCCGCGGCCTCCAATCTCACCGACGCCATGCGTGAAACAATGCGTGAAACAGCAATCGCGGCAAGCCCCGAGCTGACGCAGGCCAGGCAGCAGCTCGACCAGGCGCAATCGCAATTGGACGAGCAGAAAGCGCAAACCGAACAAACGCTGAAAACCAAGGAGAAAGAACTGAAAACCAGTGTTCCGCAGGTGCGCTGGTACGTGCAGGATCGGCAGTCGCTCGGCGGATTCAGCGCGCTCAAATCCGACCTTGATTCCATCCAGTCGCTCGGCAACGCGTTCCCGGTCGTGTTCCTGGTGGTCGCTGTGATGATGAGCCTGACCTCCATGGCGCGCATGGTCGAAGAGGATCGCTCGCTCATCGGCACCTACGTGGGCCTCGGCTATGGGCGTCTCGCGGTGGCGTCGCGCTACCTGCTGTTCGCGCTGCTCGCCTGCCTCATCGGCGGAGGTCTTGGTCTGCTCGCTGGATTCCTTGGAATTCCAGCTTTTCTACTGGTCGTGCTGCAAGGCATGTATGTGATGCCCGGCGTGCGGCTGGAATATGACTGGCTGTACGGTTCGCTCGGCATCGCGCTGTTCGTGGTCGGCGTGCTCGCCGCCACCATCTACGCGTGCGTGCAGGAGATGCGCATGACGCCCGCCGCGCTGATGCGACCCAAAGCGCCGCGTGCCGGCTCGCGCATTCTGCTGGAACGGATTAAGCCGGTCTGGAATCGCATGGGATTCCTCAGCAAAGTGACCGCACGCAACATTTTCCGCTTCAAATCGCGCTTGATTATGACGGTCGGCGGTGTGGCTGGCTGCACTGCGCTTATTGTCTGCGGTCTAGCCATCAACGACACCGTTGCCGACCTTGGAATCAAGCAATACCGTGACATCTACCAATACGATTTGATGGTGGTTTCTGCCGATTCGGACGCGGACGCGATGCATACGAAAGTCGAGTCCGACGGGCGCGTCACATCATCGCTTGATGTGCGCATAGAATCGGGCGATCTGGCGATTTCGGGCGGTGGCGACGGTAACAGCGGTAATAGCGGCAGCGAAAGTATTCAGCTGGTCGCGGTGCCGGAAAAGCGATTGTCCGACTTGGGCAATATGGTCACGTTGCAGCCGGTGCATTCCGGAATACTGGGCACGTCCAGCGTCGGCAAGAAAGGCTCGCTGAAGCTGGAGGACGACGGTGTGATCGTGGCGCAGTCGGCGGCAAGCGTGCTCGGCATCACCGCCGGAAGCAAAGTGCGATTGACCAACGGCGACGGTGTGCGGGCTACGGCGAAGGTGAGCGCGGTGAATCGCAATCTTATCGGCTCGGACGTGTACATCAGCGAAACCTACTATGCCAAGTTGTTCGGCAAGTCCTCCCCCTCCGCCTCCAATGTGTCCGTTTCTGGTGAATCGGACACTCAGACCACCGAAATCGCATCCCACGTGTCCGTTTCTGGTGAATCGGACAAACAAACGGGTAAAACTGGGGGCCAACTGTCCGTTTCTGCAGAATCGGACGCGCAAAGCACGAAATCGCTGACCTGGAATGCCATGTATGCCAAACTTTCCGGCTCTGACCAATCGCAAACCGACTATGCGGAATCGCTCGAAAAAGACAGTTCGGTGACGAAAGCCGTAAGCAGCGCGCATATGGCCGACAGTTTCAAGTTCGACCTTATGGGCGCGGTCGTGTCGTTGATTGTGGCGCTTGCCGGCGGACTCGCGCTGGTGGTGCTGTTCACGCTCGCCAACACGAATGTGTCGGAACGCGTGCGCGAGATGGCTACGCTCAAGGTGCTCGGCTTTTTCGATCGCGAAGTGCATCATTATGTGAATCGCGAGATGATGATTCTCACTGTCATGGGCGTGGCGCTGGGACTGCCGCTCGGCCGATTCGTTGGCGGGCTGCTGACTATGGCGCTCAACATGCCGTCGCTGTATTTCGAAGTGGAGGTCAAGCCGCTGAGTTACGTGATCGCGGCCGCGGCGACCATGACGTTCGCGCTGCTCGTGCAACTGTTCGTCAACCCTGTGCTCGATCGCATTGACCCGATCAGCTCCCTCAAGTCCGTGGAGTGACGTGTGTCCGATTCGCCAGAAACGGACAGTTAGATAGGTGAAACTGGTGCCTGTGTGTCCGTTTCTGCAGAATCGGACATGTGGGGTATCGGATTTGCGATTTGCGTGTCCGTTTCTGCAGAATCGGACACACAGAGTACCGGAAAGGCTCAGATTCGCGTCTCAGTTCTTCGGGTAGCGGTAGTTGTGAGGGAGTTGGGTGGTGAGCTGCGGGTCGAGGCCGAGTTCCTTCAGCTGCCGGTCAATCTCACGTCGGGCGCGTTCCACAAGCTCAGCCCGATGTTCGTCGCCGCGCCCATGCGCTTCCAGTGCGTCCAACGTCTCCGCCATACGCTTGAGCTGGTCCTGATGATGCAGCAGCGCACGTACCTGCGCATGTTCGCGTACGATCGTCCGCCAATCGGATGGCGTGTGCGCAATCTCCCGAACCGCGGTGACGGGGTGTATGTCGGCCACCTGATACGTGATCGAGCCGAGCAGCGGCATCAGGAACACCGTAATCGCGCCGGCTGCGACCAGTGTCGACGCGGTGTCGCTTTGCATGGTGCCGACCTTCACCGCCAGCGACGTGACGGCGACGATGATCGGCAGCGCGGTCGTGCAATACAGGGCTACGGTGACGCGGTGATGCGATGACAGCGGATTCTTGCGTTTGTCGAGCGACAACGCAACATATACGGGCACCGCGCGAATCAGCATGAGCATGACGATGAACGCGACGAGCAGTGCGGGCCGGCCTGCCACGGCGCGCACGTTGATCGCGGCGCCTGACACCACAAAAAATACAGGAATGAGGAAGCCGTAGCCGACACCCTCCAACTTCATTTCCAGCGACTTGCTGCCGTCGGGGATGATGTAACGCAGGATGAAGCCCGCGGCGAACGCGCCGAGCACCGCGTCAAGTTCGAACAGTGCGGAAATGGTGACAAGGAAGATGAGCAGGAATGTGGTCAGTCGCATGAGCGTTTGCGATGACGTGTTCGCATTTTCCGTAAGGAAACGGTACAGGCGATGGCCGGTTCTCAGTGCTTTCGTAGGTAGCATCGCGCACAGTAGGCAGATGGCAAGGAACGCGCCGAGCACGAGCATGGTTTGCCAGCCGGTTCGGGTGGATAGCAGGATGGCCATGGCAAGGATTGGGCCGAGTTCGCCCCATGTTCCGTACGAGATGATGGCGTCGCCGATGGGGGTGCCTTCGAGGTTGCGTTCCTTGAGAATCGGCATGAGCGTGCCGAGCGCGGTGGTGGTGAGTGCGATTACCGTGGCCACACCGTTGATGCCTTGCTTGGTGAAGAACGGAAGGAATGTCACAACCAGCCAGGCGAGGCCTAGCGTGATTCCCCATGTAAGCAGTCCGACTTTGCCTTGATGTCCGGCGAGTCGTTTGGGGTCGATTTCGTAGCCGGCGAGCAGGAACAGGAACGCCATGCCGAGCTCGTTCAAGAGTTTCACGGCGTCGTTTACTTCGATCACGCCTAGTCCGTACGGGCCGAGCGCGGTTCCGGCGGCGAGCAGCAGCACGGTTTGCGGAATGAACTTGCCCGGGATCAGCTGCGCCACGATTGGGCTGACGGCCGCCACCGCCATGATGATGGTTAATGAAACGAGCTCTTGCGTCATACCGTCGAGCCTAGTGAGCCATTGTGACCGGAGGTTGAAGAATGTGATTTCCGCTATCTGTGGCAGGTTTCTTCGGTGAAACCGACCTAGGGGGCATGATTCCTACCCCCTAGGTCTGGATTTGCTCAAGGAACCTGCCACACATAACGCAAATCGTTTTCTTGTGAAGGGCGAATCTGCCACATATAGCACGTTTCACGACATTAAGGGGGTCGGTCGCGTTTGCGAGGCGGCCAACCCCCGGTTCTCGTCCGCCGCGCGCGCACCACCCGCCCGCCAAATGCTATCTAGCTTATAGATGGTGGGTGGTTCGCCCCATTTGCCAGTTCGGGGGTATAAATCATACCCCCGAACCGCCTATTCTCGTCTAGCACCCGCCATCTATAAGCGAAATACCTTTCCGCAAAGCCCCAAATCCGCCATCTATAAGCCAGATAGACCTATCAGTTTGACCATGGATAGACTCGGTTAGGGATGCTCTTGGCAAAAATGCCAATTTCGGCCTCCTGCAAGGGTTTTGCTGGGGCTAACCCACGATTTACATAAAACCTAACCCACGATTTGCGTAAGTCCTAACCCATGATTTGCGTAAAACGTGGTTCGCTCAGAGCTGTGGCCGGAGACCGTCCAAGTTCGACCGACATTATCGGAATCGTCAGGGAAGAAGGCACGCGGGCGGAGTGCAATATAATGTTCCCTATGGCTGGCAGTTCAAGGGGGCAAGACTGATGGCAGTTTTTCCGCATGGGAGCGCGCGCGGCGGGTCGAGAAGCGACGGTCCGCAGCAAATTAAGGACTTACGCGCCGACGATTTTTATGGCGATTCGCACGATGGCAACGACGGCTCGCGCGGTTCGCACGACACCACGCGCAACACCCGCACCTACACCCTCCCGACTTTCGCGGAGGCGACCGATGTGTCCGAAGAGATTCGCGAGCGTCGCGCGGATCGCAACAAGTCCATTGCCATGCGCGTGCTTGCGGCGGTGCTGATTTTCTCCGCAATCGGCATTGGTCTTTTCCCGAAAGTGCTGCAATACCAGTCCGCGCAAAAGCTGGCGAGCACGTCCGCCCGTTCCGAGCAGAGCGTCGCGGGCTGGCCGTATCCGCAGGCCGACGAGGCATTCGCCGCAGCTGGGGCGTACAACAAGCGTCTCGCCGAATCGGGGCAGCCGGTGATTGGCGAGGCTGAGGATCCGCTCGCCGAGTTGTACAACAACAATCAGTCCGACTCCAGCGACGGTTCCGGTTCCAGCTCGACGGGCGCAGGCGCCACTGGCGATGGTAACAAGGATTCCGCTAGCTCCAAAGACGCGGAATACCAGCGTTTGCTGGATACTGGCGATGGCGTGATGGGTTCCATCCGCATTCCAAAGATTTCTGTGGATTTGCCGATCTACCATGGCACGTCGGAGCAGACGCTTGCGTCCGGTGCGGGGCATTTGTATGGCAGTAGTCTGCCGGTGGGTGGCAAGGATACGCATGCGGTGATTACCGGACATCGGGGTTTGGTTGAAGCCTCAATGTTTACGCGTTTGGATGAGATGCGGGTTGGTGATTACTTCTATATCGATGTGATGGGCCATACTCTTGGCTACAAGGTGGATCGCATCACCGAAATCAACCCGGATGACACGTCGAAGTTGAAGATCGTGCCCGGCGAGGACCGTGTGACGTTGATGACATGCACCCCGTATGGCGTGAATACGCACCGTCTGTTGGTTTCTGCGCTGCGTTCCGCCATTCCCGAAGAGATTCCCGCGGAGGATGATGCGGCAAAAGATGTGCGTGTGATCGCGGGCGTGGTGTCAGCTGCCACGTTGCTGGTCGGTTTGTTGTTGGTTTGGCTGCTCCGCTGTCCGTGGCATGTCCGTAGGCATGCCGCTTGGTGGCCAAAGCGCAACTAGGGGTTGATGGCGTTAATGTTGCACTTGACAGATGCTTTTTTGTCGGGGAAAATTCTGAAAGAGACATGACAACGTTTGCTTATAGTTTTTGCATCGCGATTTACGGGGGCAAGAATACTCTAGAATCGCGATGATATGTGCGATTTCAAGGAAAGTATATCCCCTTGATTACCTCGTTGGGAGGGTATGTATCCCTCTGTTTTTCTCCTTAAGGTTTAGGCAACGAAGCGATTGTCGGACGGTATGTGAAGCGAAGACGCATCAAATATACCGGTCGAAGGAGGAAGGTATTTCCCCGATCGCTTAACGGTACAAGGGGGTAGGCGTATGAGACACGTCTTTGAGCGAAACAGGGCAAGGGGCACAGGTCTGTTCACGCGTCGTGTCATTGCGGCCGTCGCGACGGTCGCAATGCTCGCCGGCGTGGGGTGCGTCACTGCTTCGTCAGCGGCGGCGGAAGATGCCACGGGAGCCTTGGAACAACAAATCGAGCAGCCGGTATTGCAAGAATCTGGGCAAGAGGATTCACAGCCGGTGGAACAAAATTTGATGGTGGGAGAAGAGCAGCCGTCAGAGCAAGAGCAGCCGTCAGATCAAGAGGCTTACCAGCAAGTCGAACAAGAAACGGAACAAGAAACGAAAGAAGAGACTGAGCAGTGGGCTGAGCAGGAGGTTGGACAACAATCTGAACAACAATCTGAACAACCTGATGAGCAGCCAGTTACGTTGTCCGCTCAACCGATTGCGCGAGCAAATCGGGCGCAGTCGGTTGCGCAGAACGAGACCGGTTCTCAGTTGGGCGCTCCGGAGAAGCATAAGCGCATCAAGAAGAACGATGATGGCAATTACACCGTGAACGTGGATGTGAAGGGCGCCGTCAACAGCACCACGGTCACCACCACCCAGCCGATCGACTTCACGCTGGTGCTGGATGTGTCCGGTTCGATGGACGATCCGATGAGTAAGACGGATCGGACCAGGCGGTTAGACGCACTGAAAGAAGCGGTTAAAGCATTTCTTGATGAAGCTGCGAATACTAATACGGAGGCCGGTTCCGAACTGGTTCGCGTTGGACTGGTGAAGTTCGCCGGCGATAAAACGGACAAAATCGGGGATGACATGTACCGAAGTGGTGGGTACACCTACAACTACTCCCAAATCGTTAGCGATCTGACTGCGAATATGAACGGTCTGAAGAACAAAGTCAGCAAACTCAAAGCCGCTGGCGCCACCCAAGCCGACAATGGATTCAATCTTGCGGTCAAGGTGATGGGCAGTGCTAGTGCTCGAACCGATGCGAAGAAGGTCGTTATCTTCTTCACGGATGGCTCGCCTACATCGTCTAATGGGTTTGAAAAAGAAGTGGCAAACAATGCCGTTACCGCTGCCAAGAAGTTGAAGGATGGCGGTGCCGCCGTGTATTCCATCGGCATCTTCGCCAGTGCCAACCCGTCCTCGCTCTCCAGCAACGAGAACCAGTTCATGCATGCGGTGTCCAGCAATTTTCCGAAGGCAACGAGCTACAAAAATCGTGGCGACGGAGATAAAGACGCCGGGTATTACAAGGCCGCCACGAACGCTTCGGAGCTGAATGCCATCTTCGACGAGATTGAGAAGAGCGAGACCACCACATCCGCATACACCAAGGTGACCATGGAGGACACGCTCTCCGGCTATGTCGAGCTTGCGGATAGCAACTACAAGGTCGTTGCCAAGGATGCTTCCGGCAAGGTGGTCTCCTTGACTAAGAATGTCGATTACACCTTGACGTATGACGCGAGCACGAAGAAATTCACGGTCGCATTCCTGAAGCCTCTGGTCAACAACGTGACATACACGCTGGAATACAACGTGAAACCCACGCAGAAAGCGTATGACGAGTATGCCGCCAACCTGAACGCCGGTAAGGATGGATATGACGGCGTAAAGGGTGACGCGAACACCGATCTGCCGGGAAACGCCACGTCCTCGAACCAGCCGGGTTTCCATGCGAACGATTCCGCGTGCCTGGCGTACTCGGCCGATGGCGTGGATCATGCATGCGGCGGCAATCCGTATCCGCATCCGGTGATCCAGGTGGTTTCCTCGACGCTGCATATCGAAAAGCAGTGGAGTGGAGACGGTGACAAGCCGGAAAGCATCACGGTGGATATCAAGCAAGGTGGCAATAGCTACAAGACAGTCACGTTGAAGTCGGATGCGAATGGAAACTGGTCCACGGATGTGATCATTCCGGCCGGTGCCGCGAAAACGTACACGGTGACGGAAACCGAACCGGAGAACCATCAGTGGAAGGCCTCCTACCAGCACAAAGTCGGCAATGGTGCTCTCGCTGACGGCAATGTGGTGACGGTGCCGGAATCCACGGCATCGCAGGAAGCCACGGTGATCATCACCAACACGTTGAAGCAGACCATGCTGACGCATGCGATTGGCGTGCAGAAGGAGCTGAAGGGGCGCGATTGGAAGGATTCCGACGCGTTCACCTTCAAGTTGAAGGCAGACGGTTCCAATCCAGATGCGCCGATGCCAGCTTCCTGCAAGAACCAGCTGGCGTGCACGGTGACGGTGGAACGCGATTCGTCTGACGATCACGTTGCTTACTTCGGCGACATCACTTACAACGCAGGTGAAGCCGAGTACACGTATCTCGTGACGGAGGACGCTGGTGATGCTTCCGCAATGTATTACTCGCAGGCGGAATACCGGGTGGTCGTGTCCGTGATGAAAGACGGAACGTCCGGTGAATGGAAGGCCGTTGTCGAATCCGTGACCCAGCTGAAAACCGATTATGGTGCCGCTGGTTCGAATTGGGACGAGACCCAGCCAATGCTGTTCACCAACCAATACATTTCGGCATCGTCACTGCCATTGACGGGCCGCATGGGTGCGGAACGATGGTGGCAGATTGCGGCCGGCGGAGTTGGCGTGCTGGCATTGCTCGCCGTCGCTGCGGCCGACCAGTGGAGACGCAAGAAGCGGCTCGGCTGAACAACACAGGATTTGCGGATCGCGGGGGCATGTTGGGTTCCCGCCTCCCGCGATTGCAGAACACAGTAACCAACAATCAAGGAAAAGGAGATTCTCATGAAGATGAGGAAGCTTTTCGCAGGGCTGGCCGCCGCGGCAACGTTGCTGAGCGGCATGGCCATCGGCGTCGCCGCCGCACAGGCTGATGATGCTCCATTGCTGCAAGTTAACCACGCACAGGAAGGCCATACGTACACGCCATACAAGTTTGCCACGTTCGAGAATCCTGGCGATGGCTCGGTCGAAGTGAAAACGGTTGACGCATGGAAGGGAGCTGTGACCACCGCTGCTGACGCGGCTGATGGAAGCCACAACGGCATCCCGACAGAGTACAAGGATAATCCAGCCGCCTATGTGGCGACGTTCACTGCGGATCAGCTCCGTGTCTTCGCCAAGACCTTGGCTGGAATTACTCCGCCGGCAGGACCTGATGGTACTGGCCTGACCGTAACTACGGAGCAGGCAAATACGAGCCAGGCGGTCAATGTGAACGGAGAAGGCTGGTATCTGGTGAAGGATACGTTCACCAAGGCTGGCGAAACGACTGTGACGTCGGGAACTCCGGCTGTGGTGGCCACCACCGTCAATGGACTGTCCAATCTGAGGATTGCGGCCGATACGACGACCGGTCAGGGCAACATCACGACTGAAGGCCAGTTCAACGCGAAGAACGCGAATCCGACCGACGAGCCGCTCAAGTTCGCCCGGATGAATGACGTGGATGTGAACGGTAAGAGCGTAAAGGTGGGCGACACCGTGGACTTCACTGTGGCCGCGGACGTTCCTCATGCTGCGGCTGGCTGGGATGCGTACCCCTTTACCATTACCGATACCGCGTCCAAAGGTTTGCGGATTGCGGAAACGAGTGACTTCAAGGTCCAGTTCGGAGATCATACTACTGTGAATCCCGATCTGTACACGATAACGCAGGAAGGCAATGCTCAATCCGGCACCACCACGACCATCTATTTTGCCGATGCCACAACGCTGGCCGGTAGGACGATCGTCGTGTCGTACCAAGGCACCGTCACCAAGGATGCGTTGGATGGCTTGAGCGGCAGTGTGGACAACAAGGCCACAATCACCACCAAGGATGGTACCAGCGGTGAAGGCAAGACTGTCCTTAAGACCTACGGTTTCCAGTTCACGAAGATTGGCAAGGAAGGGAATGAGGCCAAGCCTCTAGCCGGCGCCAAGTTCGTTGTCAAGAATGCGGAGGGCAAGTTCCTTAAGCAGGCTGAGGACGGTGCGTGGTCGTTTGTTTCCGATCAGAATGATGCCAAGACGTTCATTACTGAGAATGATGGTTTGGTGAAGGTCGCGGGTCTTGCGGCAGGAACCTACACGGTTGTGGAGACTCAGGCTCCGACCGATTACGCCCAGAACTTCAGGGTCACTTTCGATGTGGAAATCACAGATGAAGGTCTCATCACCTTCGAGCCGGATGCCCTTCGTCAGGTCCAACCGGTCAATAACACCACTGCGAATGCCACCGCTACCGTGCTGAACGTCAAGTCTGTCACTCAGCTGCCGCTGACCGGTGCCGCGGGAACCGTGTTGTTCACCGTCGTGGCGCTGCTGGTGGGTGGCGCTGGCGTGGCTGTGGCGGTCAAGAGTCGTCGCCGCACGTACTGAGCGCATGCGTTCGGTGTGAGTGAGTTGTGAATTGACTCACTCACAATAAAAGTCAATGCGGGCGGTTGTGGGTATTCCATAATCGCCCGCATTGACGTGTGGCCGATCGGTTGAAGCAATATACGGTCAGCAATATTTGAAAAGCTGCTTGTGAGAAGTCGGATATACACTTGCTTCATCACGGGGTATAGCAAAGGGGGTAAAACGATGCGCGGTGGAGGATCATTCAGCATGGACGAGCTCCAAATGTTGCGGGATCTGCCGGCGGTGGCTAACGTGTCGAAAGACCGCATCACGTACTCCAACGCCTTCAAACAGGTGTGTGTCATACGGTATCTTGCGGGGGAATCGCCGACCAAAATCTTCCGCGAGGCGGGATTGCCGCCGGAACTGATTGGGTATAAACGTATAGAACGAAGTGTGGCGCGTTGGAAGGCTGCCGTCCTCAAATCCGTGAGTGGTAGCAGTAACATGAGTAACGGCGAAATCATTACGGAGCTCGTCAACCTGTATGTTCATGCGGTGACGCGCAAGGAGAAACTCGACGGCATCGCAGGAATCGCCAATTCCGATAAGGCAAATATTGAAAATGCTCCGCATCCGCTGGACGGGGCGAACGTGTCGGGGGGGGGGTGTATATCCGCTGACGTGCCCGTCCCATCCGATGCGGCTGCCATCGCCGTGCCGCCTGCACCTCTCAGCGCGAGCAGCGGCCTTGACAGCGAGACGGCGCTTGTCATCATCAAACAACAGGCTCGGCGTATCGACGAGCTGGAACGCGAAAACGAATCGCTCCGTGGCAAGCTGAAAACCTTGGCAAGCTGACTCCACCCGTCGCAAAGCGTTTTTTGGAAAAGATGCGAATCTGCCACATATAGCGCATTTCGCGGTGCGAACAACGGCAGAGATTGTGCGGCTCCCGCGGTAGGGTGTGAACATTATGACTTTTGGGAATACGAAAACCGGAAAAACTGGTACAAGCACGTCCGAAGCGACGGAAACCGCGCAAATCAAATCCATCGAAAGCCTCGACAAAGACAACGACATGGAACGCGGCCTGAAAAACCGCCACGTCCAGTTCATCGCCATCGGCGGCACCATCGGCACCGGTCTGTTCCTCGGCTCCGGCAAATCGATCGCGCTGACCGGACCGAGCATCATCCTCGTGTACATCGGCGTCGGCCTGATCATGTTCCTGCTGATGCGTGCCATCGGCGAAATGATGTACAGCGACCCCAGCCAGCACACGTTCATCAACTTCATCACGCGCTATCTCGGCCGCGGGTGGGGCAAGTTCGCCGGCTGGACGTATTGGATCGTGCTCATTCTGACCGGCATGACCGAAATCACAGCCGTCAGCACGTATTTCGTCACGTTCTTCGGTACGTTCGGCATAGACCTCAACGCGTGGAAATGGCTTATCGAACTGTGCTTCCTTGTGGCGCTCACCGGCATCAATCTCATTGCCGTGAAAGTGTTCGGCGAGGCGGAATTCTGGTTCTCCATGATCAAAATCACGCTGATTGTGGGTCTGATTGTCACCGCCGTGGTGATGCTGTTCCTCGGTTTCAGCTACCCGGCCACGCATATCGAAGGCGTGGACGGCACGGTTTCCGGTGCCACTGTGAGCCTTACGAACATTACCGACGGCTTCCAGCTTGCGCCGAACGGCTGGATGAACTTCTTCATGAGCTTCCAGATGGTGTTCTTCGCCTACCAGCTCATCGAATTCGTAGGTGTGACCGTATCCGAAACGCAGAACCCACGCAAGGTGTTACCGAAGGCCGTCAACGAGCTGATCATGCGCATCCTCATCTTCTACGTGGGCGCACTCGTGGCCATCATGGCCATCGTGCCGTGGCGCAACTTCCATCAGAACGCGGACGGCTCGTTCGGTTCGCCGTTTATCATGGTGTTCAAATACGCTGGGCTCGACTGGGCTGCCGCGCTCGTGTTCTTCGTGGTGATCACCGCAGCCGCGTCGGCACTCAATTCGCTGATCTACTCGGCGGGCCGCCACCTATACCAGCTTGCGCAGGATTCCGAATCGCCCGCTATGCAGCGCCTCGGTGAGGTGTCGGATCACAAGGTGCCGGCGAAAGCGATTATCGTGTCCGGCTGCATGATTCTGTTCTCCCCGCTGGTCAACGCGATTCCGGGCGTTTCCGGTGCGTTCGTGCTGTTCGCTTCGGCCGCCAGCGCCGTCGTGATCTTCATCTACATCCTGACGATGCTTGCGCACCGCCGCTACCGCCAGAGCGCCGACTTCCTGCCGGACGGCTTTGTTATGCCGGCCTGGCAGGTACTCGACTGGGTTGCTGTCGCGTTCTACGTGCTCGTGTACGTCACGCTGTTCCTGTCCACCGACACGCTCGGTTCCGCAGTCGCCGGTCTGGTTTGGCTCGTTGCGTTCGGCGGCTACTGCCTGCTGCACGAGCGATTCCAGAACCGCGACCTGAAAGCGGCGCTGGAGAAGTAGACGTGCTGCGGGCGTTGCGTTAGATGCGTATGCAAAACCTGCACTGTAATCGACAAGAATCTATCATCAACATCAATTAATCTATCAATGATAGATTAATTGATGTTGATGATAGATTTTTTTGATAGATTATATGAATGTGCGGGATGGAGGTCGCCATGGAGTTGCCAAGAACTGAAAGCCTGACTGTGGAGTTCAAAAGCGAGGCTTCACGTGCGATGTCGGATTCGGAGATCGTGGACAACATCGTTGCGTTGGCAAACACTGATGGTGGAGACCTCTATCTTGGTATCGAAGATGACGGCAAACCGACCGGGGTGTCTAGACAACATCGCAATACGGATTTGCTCGCGGCGTATGTGTTCAACCACACTGTGCCGCCCCTGCAAGTACGTCCGTCCCTGCTTCAGGCTGATGGGGCGAATGTCGTGCGTATTTCCGTGATGTCAAGTAGCCAGTTGGTGTGTTCGCGGGCCGGTAGGGTCACTCATCGCGTGCTTAAGGCGGATGGTAGCCCCGAAGTGGTGACCATGTACCCTTATGAGTTCATGTCGCGGCTCTCGTCGATCGGCCGCTATGATTACAGTGCCCAGCCTGCTCCGGATGCAAAACCGGAAGATTTGGATCCTCTGGCACGTGAACGGTTGCGTGAGCAAATCGCTGCTTCTCATGCGGATGCGGGATTATTGGAGCTTAATGACGATGCGTTCGATGGCGCACTTGGATTGTCCGCTCCGACTGAACGTGATGGTAATCGAATTCCTACGGTGGCTGGGATCCTTATGATCGGCACAAGGAAAGCGTTGTCCCTACGCATGCCCACTGCCGGAATCACCTTCCAAGTCATGCGTGACGGTACTCCGGTGGTCGATGAGACCCTGCGTATGCCTTTGGTGTCGGCTCTACCGCGAATCGAAGAATTGCTAAAGCCGTGGAACCATATCGCGAATGAACGATTCACAGGGATGACTCGACGCAACATCATGGATTACAATCCCGAGGTGTTGCGCGAAGCGGTGCTTAATGCCGTATGCCATCGCGATTACTCCATTCTTGCTCCGGTGGCCATTCAACTTGATGAGACAGGTCTCACAGTGTCGAGTCCTGGAGGCTTCATGCGCGGTGTTGACGTTGATAACCTGCTGACCGTGTCGCCTTCACCTCGCAATCAGGCGCTCGCCGACGTGTTGAAACGTTGCGGATATGTGGAGCGAACTGGTCGAGGAGTGGACAGAATCTACGCCGGTACTGTTGCCTCTGGCCGTCCGTTCCCTGATTATTCGCAATCGACCAGTGAGCGTGTGGTGCTGTTCCTTCGGGCCGCTCACCCCGATGCCGTCTTTATGGACATGCTGGATGAAGCGGAACGTAGACGTGGAGCGAAACTTAACAATGAAGATGTGCTCGTCATGGCTGCCCTGTATAGGCACTCAGGGGCGAATGTTGACACAATACGCCGTGTGACCACACTTGATGACAGTCGCGTGCGGGGCGCTCTCGAAGCGTTGCTTACGGATGATGTTGTTCATTCTGATAATGATTCGTACGTGCTCTTTGAAAAGAAAGACGAAGGCGAAAAGCGGCCGGTTGACACGCAGCGATACAGGAAGCTGCTACTTGAGCGCGTTCATCTGAATGGGGGAAGCATTACGACGAGTGAGGCCATGGAATTACTTGGTTTGAACTATCTCACTGCATATCGTCTGCTTAAGAGCATGCAACAGGATGGACTTGTTGACCATGAGGGCAGGGGGCGTGCGTCGCGGTTCGTTCTGCCGAAAATCTCGGCGTAGTCATTTGCGATTGCAGTCAAGAAATCTATCATCAATATCAATTAATCTATCAATGATAGATTAATTGATATTGATGATAGATTCTTTTGATAGATTTTGCGACTTTGCGCTGCGTAATGGGCGGGCGTGCGTGTGCGCTACGTGCGACGTATGTAGGTAACGAAAGAGGACCGGCGGGAACGTACGAAACGGTACGTTTTCCGCTGGTCCTCGTTGCATAATCGCAATAGATTAGTGCGATTCAGCCGATGTAGTCGGCCTCGTTCGTCGGGCTGGACGGGACGGCGTGGTCTTCCGTCACCTTGCCCAAGCCGGACAGATAGGCTTCACGGCCGGCCTCAATCGCGTTCTTGAAAGCGCGCGCCATCAGCGGAATGTTGCCGGCGGAAGCGATCGCTGTGTATGCCATCACCGCGTCTGCACCCATTTCCATGGCTTCCGCAGCCTGGCTCGGGCGGCCGATGCCCGCGTCGATGATCACCGGAACGTTGGCATTCTTGATGATCACTTCGATGAAATCGCGTGCGCGCAGGCCCTTGTTCGAGCCGATCATCGCGCCAAGCGGCATCACGCAAGCTGCGCCCGCGTCCTCAAGACGCTTCGCTGCGATCGGGTCCGGGAACATGTACGGCATGACCACGAAGCCCTCCTTGGCCAGCTTTTCCGTGGCCTTGATGGTCTCCTCGTTGTCTGGCAGTAGATACTTCGCCTCGTGCTCGATTTCCACCTTCACGAAGTCCGTCTGGCACACCTCGCGCGCCAGACGTGCGATGCGCACCGCCTCCTCGGCGTTGCGCGCGCCCGACGTGTTCGGCAGCATGGTGATGCCCTTCGGAATGTAGTCGAGCAGGTTGTTCTCAGTGGTGCGGCAGCGGCGCAGCGCCATGGTGACGATTTGCGTGCCGGCGTTCTCGATGGTGGCCTTGATGAGGTTCAGGTCGTAACGACCGGAACCGAGGATGAAGCGGCTGGTGAACTTGTGGCCGCCGAGAATCAACGGATCGGCGTCTCCTGTGGCGATCTCGTCGTACGCGTGCGCGTCCGGCTCCGGCAGGATCGCCGTGTTCGTGGTGGTGCCGACCAGCTCGTCAAGCGTGGCGTTCGGTGCGGCCGCGACGTCGGCGGCTGCGGTGGTGATGGTGTTTTCGGTGCTCATCGTCGGTTCCTTTCGTTGGGGTGTTTGGTGTTGCTGTTGTTGCGATTGCTGCGCTGCTGTTGTGTTGCCGTTGCGTCGCTGTTGTGTTGTGTGCAACGTGCGTTTGTAATCGTAATAAAAAATTCGATTACGGCAGTGGAGTAACGTAGCAGTGCGTCAGGCGTCTTCCTCGCCGAGGATTAGTCGCGTGATCATATTGGCTTCGTGGCAGGCGACCACGCCCACGCGCGGCGCCATCAGGCCGGCACCCGGTACCGGAGCCGTCTCGCCATCGCCACAGAAGTAGAAGTTCTTCGAAACGCGACGCGTGCTCACTAGGTTGGAGCTGCGGAAGCCGGCCATGCCGGACGCGCTGACGAGCTTCTTGCCCGGCAGATTCTCCAGCACCGCGTTGACGAGCATCGTCTTGTTTTCCGGCACGTCGAACGCCTCGCAGATGATGTCCTCGTTTTCGAACAGCGTCGGCACGTTCTCGTCGGTCACCTTGACGGTGTCGATGGTGATGTCCGTGAACGGGTTGATCTGGCGCAGATTGCTGCGCAGCGCCTCCGTCTTGTACTGGCCGAGGTCCTTCAGGAAATACTGCTGGCGATTCAGATTCGTCATATCCACGCGGTCGAAGTCGATCAAGTGCAGGTGGCCGACGCCGATGCGGGTCAGCGCCACCGCGATGGTGGAGCCAAGGCCGCCGCAGCCGCAGATGGCCACGTGCGCCGCGTCGAGCTTGTCCTGCGTGGCGGCCGTGTGACGGTCGAGCAGGGCAGCGCGGATCTCCTCGCGGCTGACCAGGGTGGCGGGGTCGGGCTGGTTGTCGAAAGCGTGCTGGCGGGCGTCGATCTGCGCCTGCGATGCGGATGGTTCAAAAGTCATGGTTGTTCTCGGGTTTCTCGTTTTCCGTTCGTATGGTTTGTTGCGCTGCTACGCTCAGCCGCCCTGCACGAACGTGACGATTTCCAACGTGTCGGTGCCCTTGAGCTGCGTCTGCGCACGCTGGGCGCGCGGCACGATCTCGCCGTTGAGCTCCACGGCCACGCGGTCGGCGCGCAGACCGCGCTGCTCCACTAGTTCGGCCACGGTGATGGGCGTGGCGACGTTCTCTTCCTTGCCGTTGATGATCATGTGCGGTGTTCCCTTCTGTGCCTGCGGCACTGATCTTGTGGCCCCTTGTGTGTCCGATTCTGCAGAATCGGACACACAAAGTGCCTTCCGGGATGCGCGGATGTCCGTTTCTGCAGAATCGGACATTCAGGCATCTGTTTGCGGCTTCCATATGTCCGTTTTTCCAGAATCGGACACTCGGGGTCGGTACGAAAAAAGGGTCACCGAAGGAACCGTACCCTATGAGGTGGTGCGCCCCTCCGTGACCCTAATCACGCGATATTCGGTTATCGCGAACGGAAGATTGAGATGCGCCTTGGCGGCGCGAACAACCCGTCTCCTTACGGCGGCATTACCCGCATCAAGTCCTCGGTCGAAGCTCGTCGCTCCCTCTCAGCCTTTCGGCTCCCGTTCGGTTGTGCCCTCATCTTCCCGCACCCGCCCGACAACCCGCTCCGCGCTGTTTTGTGCAAGAATGGGTGGCGGATTTTGTAGCGACGGCTGTAGCGACGGATGTGGCGACGGAAGGGAGACGGTTATGACGACCGCACGAAACATGGGCGAATTGGCGGGATTTGCGATTCCACGGCTCGGCATGGGCACGATGGCGTTGGCGATTGAGGGCCGCCCGGACCGCGATACGGCGATCCGCACGATTCACGCCGGCTTGGACGCGGGCGTGCGATATCTGGACACCGCCTGGTCGTATTACCTGCCAAGCCAACCCGGCACCGGCACCGCCGAAGACCTGGGCTACGGCGAAAAAATGGTGCGCGACGCGCTCGTCAGCTGGGACGGTCCGCGCGACGAAGTGCTGATTGCAACCAAAACCGGCTATCGCCGCACCATGGAGGCGCCGAACGTTGCCGAAAACGAGCCGGAACGCCAGCATTTGCAGGCTGTGGGCAGCCAGTACGGGTGGATGGCGGATTCGCGTCCGGAAACGATGATCTGCGACGCAAAGGAGTCGGCCGCGCACCTCGGCGTGGAGGCGCTGGACCTGCTGTACTCGCACGGACCGGACCCGGAAGTGGCTTATGAGGACCAGGTCGGCGCGCTGAAGCAGCTGCTTGACGAGGGCGTGATCCGGTACGCGGGCATTTCCCGCGTGGACAACGCGCAGATCGACATCGCCCGCGAGATTCTCGGCGACAAGCTGATCGCCGTGCAGAACCAGTTCTCGCCCTCGCACCCCGACCCTGAGCATACGATGGAGCACTGCGCGGAACTTGGACTCGCGTTCGTGTGCTGGAGCCCCCTCGGCGGCTTCCTCGACGCGTTCGACCAGCGCGCGTACGACCTGTTCCGCACGGTCGCCGGCAACCACGGCTGCTCCTACCAGCGCGTGGTGCTCGCCTGGGAACTGAGCCGCTACGAGCGGTTGTTCACCATCCCCAGCGCCCGCAATCCGCAGGAAATCAACGATTCCTTCGCCGCCACCGAACTGACGCTCACGCAGGATGAGCTGGCGATGCTGAACGCCTCCGTCGACGCCCGTCGCGGCTGAATTCCGCGCAATACGTACGATTGGCCGCGCCCGATTCCGCACAATAATCGCGATTCGGGACGCGGCCTTTTTCGTGCCTTCTGTAGCTTGCTCGCTGCAAAATCGCCCTGGGAATAACTTACACTGTAAAATGTTTACACTGTAAGATATTATGACGGCGATTGCGACGGAAGGAGGTGCCGCGTGGGCTTTGAAGAGGAACTGTTCCACGAATTGGCGACCAACACATGGGACAAACGCTCGCGCATGCAGCAGGAGATGGTGAAAGGCGCGAAGGGCGAACCCTTCGCCGTGCAGGAACTCTATAGGAAAGGCCCGCTGACGCCATCGCAGCTCGCCTCTTCAATGAAAACCACCACCGGACGCGTGTCCACACTGCTGTCCGCGTTGGAGAAAAAAGGCCAGATCACACGCGAATCCGACCCCGACGATCGCCGTGTGGTGCACGTGAACCTCACCGAAGCCGGCAGGGAACGCGCCGAACGGCAGCGCGAAAGCATGCGCGAGGCGATCTGCTGGATCTTCTCGCAGATGGGGGAGCGCCGCGCGCGCGAATTCGTTGAGCTCACCGAGGAATTCACCACGTACATGTCGCTGTGCATGCCCGGCAAACCGCGCCCCACGGCGGACGAGGTCAAAGCCGCGTTCTCAGGAAACGCACAGGAAGACGCGTAGTATCTTACGCTGTAAATAATTCACAGTGTAAGTAATCGCAATCCAGTAATCGCAAAAACCGCGAAAAATCGCAAAAACTAATCGTAAGAAAACAAGCAAAACACAAAACAAGAGAAGGAACCAAGCATGCTTCGCATCGTACGATACCTCTCCAAAGCGGAGATCGGTCAGATGCTCGTCGCGCTGGTCAGCATCGTCGGTCAGATCTGGCTTGACCTGACCTTGCCGGACTACATGGCCGACATCACCACGCTGGTGGAAACCCCCGGCAGCAAGATGCACGACATCTGGGTGGCGGGCGGCAAGATGCTGCTCGTCTCGCTCGGCTCCGCGGCGTGCGCCGTCGTCACCGGCTACATCGCCGCACGCGTGGGTGCCTCGTTCAGCCAGCGCCTGCGCTCGCTCGAATTCAAGAAGGTGGAAAGCTTCGGCCCGGCCGAAATGAGCCGATTCTCCACCGCATCGCTGATCACCCGCTCCACCAACGACATCACGCAGATCCAGATGTTCATCACCATGGGTCTAATGATGATCGTCAAGGCGCCGATCATGGCCGTGTGGGCCGTGTGCAAGATCGCCGGCAAGGGCTTCGAATGGACGTTCGCCACCGGCGTCGCCGTGGTCGTACTGCTGGCGGTCATCGCCGTGATCATGCACTTCGTCATGCCGAAGTTCAAGGCCATGCAGCGCCTGACCGACAACATCAACCTGGTGGCGCGCGAGAACCTCACCGGCCTGCGCGTGGTCCGCGCCTACAACGCCGAGGGCTACCAGGAAGCCAAGTTCACCAAGGCCAACAAGGAACTTACCGACACACAGCTGTTCACCAACCGTTCCATGGCCATCATGATGCCGTTGATGAACACCGTCATGAACGGCCTGATGCTGGCCGTCTACTGGATCGGCGCCTACCTGATCGACGCCGCCGACCTGACCGACAAGCTCACCACCTTCTCCAACATGGTGGTGTTCTCCAGCTACTCCGTGCAAGTGATCATGAGCTTCCTGCTGCTGAGCATGGTGTTCGTGCTCTGGCCGCGTGCCGACGTGTCCGCACAGCGTGTGCTCGAAGTGATCGATACCGAACCGCTCGTCACCGACGGCACGCACACCGAAGGCAAGCCGGGCAGAAGCGGCGAAATCGAATTCCGCAATGTGAGCTTCACTTACCCGGATTCGCGCGAGGCCATGCTCGAAGGCATCAGCTTCAGCGCCAAGAAGGGCCAGACCGTGGCATTCATCGGTTCCACCGGTTCCGGCAAATCCTCGCTGATCAACCTCGTGCCGCGATTCTACGACGCCACGCAGGGCGAGGTGCTGGTCGACGGCGTGGATGTGCGCGACTACACGCTCAAGGCGTTGCGCGACAAGATCGGCTACGTGCCGCAGCAATCGTTCCTGTTCAAGGGCACGATAGCCTCCAACGTGAGCTACGGCGATAAGTCGGGCGGGGCGGATGCCGATATGGCCAACGTGCGCCAGGCATGCGAGGTGGCCCAGGCCACCGAGTTCATCGCCAAGAAGGATAACGCCTACGAATCCTCCATCGCGCAAGGCGGCTCCAACGTGTCCGGCGGCCAGAAGCAGCGCCTGTCCATCGCGCGCGCCGTCTACCGCCACCCGGAAATCCTGATCTTCGACGACTCCTTCTCCGCGCTCGACTTCAAAACCGACCGTGCCGTGCGCGACGCGCTCGAACGGGAAGCGAAGGACTCCACCAAGCTGATCGTCGCCCAGCGCATCGGCACGATCATGAACGCCGATCGCATCATCGTGCTGGACGACGGCAAGGTGGTCGGCCAGGGCACGCACAAGGAACTTATGGACAACTGCGAAGTGTACCGCCAGATCGCGCAGTCGCAGCTGAGCGAAAACGAACTGAAGGGAGGCCGCTGACATGGCAGGCATGGGGCATGGCCGCAGGCGCGGACCCGTTGAAAAACCGCAGGATTTCGGCGGTGCGATGAAGAAGCTGATGCGCTTCTGCCGCCGGTACATTCCGGTGATTGTCATCTCGCTGATTCTGGGCGCGGCGGGTACCGTCTGCCAGATCATCGGCCCGGACAAGCTCAAAGACATGACCAACGAGATCACCAAGGGCCTGCCGGCCATCGTGCACGGCAAGCCGGTGATGCGCTCGATCGATTTCGACGCGGTGAACCGTATCGCCTGGCTGCTGGTCGCACTGTACGTGGGCTATGCGGTGCTGTGCTACGTGCAAAGCTGGCTGATGGCGAGCGTGACACAGCGCACCGCGCAGCAGCTGCGCGAGGCGATCAGCGTGAAGATCAACAGGCTGCCGCTCAAGTACTTCGACAAAACCAGCTACGGCGACGTGCTGAGCCGTATCACCAACGATGTCGACGCGATCGGCCAGACGCTCGGCCAGTCGCTCGGCTCGCTGATCACGTCCGTCACGCTGTTCTTCGGCGCACTGATCATGATGTTCTACAACAACGTGATCATGACGCTGTGCGCCATCGGTTCCGCACTGCTCGGCCTGATCGTGATGGGCCTGATCATGAAGGTCTCGCAGAAATACTTCGCCCAGCAGCAGATCGCGCTCGGCGACGTGAACGGGCACGTGGAGGAGATGTACTCCGGCCACACCGTGGTCAAGGCATATTGCGGCGAAGAGGACTCCATCAAGCGCTTCGAAAAGTACAACAACGACCTGTACGTTTCCGGCTGGAAGAGCCAGTTCCTGTCCGGCCTGATGATGCCGCTGATGAACTTCATCGGCAATTTCGGCTACGTGGTCGTGTGCGTGGTGGGCGCGGCGCTCGCCATGGATGGCAAGATCGAATTCGGCGTGATCGTGGCGTTCATGATGTACATCCGCCTGTTCACCCAGCCGCTCTCCCAGTTCGCGCAGGCCTTCCAGAACCTGCAGCGTTGCGCGGCTGCCTCCGAGCGCGTGTTCGGCTTCCTTGACGAGCCGGAACTGGCCGACGAATCCGGCAAGCGGGCGTTGCTCGGCGTTGACGCGGACGGCAAGCCGCAGCCGGTGCGCGGCGACGTGGAATTCAGCCATGTGCGTTTCGGCTACGATCCGGACAAGACCATCATCAACGACTTCTCCGCGTCCGTGAAAGCCGGCCAGAAGGTGGCCATCGTCGGCCCGACCGGTGCCGGCAAGACCACGATGGTGAACCTGCTGATGCGCTTCTACGAGATTTCCGGCGGTTCGATTTCGATCGACGGCGTGGATACCAAGTCCGTGCCGCGCCGGAACGTGCACGACCAGTTCTCCATGGTGCTGCAGGACACGTGGGTGTTCCGTGGAACAGTGCGTGAAAACATCGCGTACTCCAAGCCGGGCGTCACCGACGAGCAGATCGTCAACGCCTGCAAGGCCGTCGGCCTGCATCACTACATCATGTCGCTGCCGAACGGCTACGACACCGTGCTGGACGACAAGACCTCGCTGTCGCAGGGGCAGAAGCAGCTGCTCACCATCGCTCGCGCCATGGTGGAGGACGCGCCGATCCTGATCCTTGACGAAGCCACCTCCTCGGTCGATACGCGTACCGAAGAACTGATTCAGAAGGCCATGGACGCGCTGACCGTGGGGCGCACGAGCTTCGTGATCGCGCACCGCCTGTCCACCGTCCGCGACGCCGACATGATTCTGGTGATGAACGGCGGCGATATCGTCGAGCGCGGCACGCATGAGGAACTGCTCGCCAAGGGCGGCTTCTACGCCGACATCTACAACAGCCAGTTCACGCTGGCCGAGTGAGGTTGGTGTGCTGACTCGCTAAAAAATCCGGAGGGACCACCCCTCCGGATTTTTGCGTTTTGGCTTCGGCATTTTTATTGTGTTGTGCTGACGGGACGGCGGATTTACCATTGATGTGACTGACGTCAATCGATTGACATATCCAAAAATCACAAAGAAAGTGGGCAGTCATGAAAAGCATCGAAATCGGCAAATCGGCAGTGGTCGCATCGCAAGCGGCGTTAGGCGTGATGCGCATGGACGCGCTGGACGCGGACGCGGCGGCGGAAGTCGTGCGCACGGCCGCCGAGCATGGAGTCAATTTCTTCGACACGGCGGACATCTACGGATTCAACGTCAACCGCGACCATGCCAGCTCGCGTGTGCTCGGCCGCGCGTGGAAGGACGCCGGGCTCAAGCGCGAGGACATCTTCCTGCAGACGAAGTTCGGCATCAACATCGACTTCAGCGACCCGAACAACGTGCACGCCACCCGCTACGACTTCTCCGCGAAGCACCTCATCACGCGACTCGACGAGGAACTGGAGGCGCTCGGCACCGATTACGTGGACTTCGCGCTCCTGCACAGGCCCGACACTCTGATGGAGGCCGAGGAGATCGTCGAAGCGTTCACCACCCTGCACAAGGCGGGCAAAGTGCGTCACTTCGGCGTGAGCAACGTGAACCCGTGGCAGGCGGAACTGCTGCAATCCTGGCTCGGAGACGACCCGGCCATGAGGCTCGAGGCGAACCAGCTGCAGTTCGGTCTGATGCACGCGCAGATGGTCAGCGACGAGCTGATGACCAATTCCGGCGCCGAAGGCATGGTCGTGGCCAACCATTCGGACGGACTGCTGTCCTACTCGCGACTGCGCCACATGACCATCCAGGCATGGAGCCCGTTCCAGTCCGGCACGGAATACGGCCCGTTCGTAGGCAACGAGCACTTCCCGGAGTTGAACAAGGCGCTGGACGAAAAGGCCGCCAAGTACGGTGTGAGCGCCAACGCCATCGCCACCGCATGGGTGCTCAGGCATCCGGCGAAGATTCAGATCGTGCTCGGCTCGATGAACCCCACCCGACTGGGCGAAATGCTCGACGGCGCGGACATCGACCTCGACAAGCAGGATTGGTGGGACCTGTACGTGGCCGCCGGCAACCTCATTCCGTGAGTTTTGTTGGAAATCAGAAGAAGCGGCCGGGGAAACCGGCACTGATGGTGGCGTGACGGTCGACGTCCAACGTGGCGCAATCGAAAGCGAAAGTGCTGCTCAGCTCGTTCGGATCCGCAACGAACAGCGCCGTAGCCAACCCGTCCGCCACCGCAGTCGGATAGCCGCCAAACGACGCGGATCGCACCGCAACCCAGGTGGCCTCCGTCTGCTGCACGGGCAGGCCGTCGATGGCGTTGAGCAGGTGGTGGATCGCCAGATGCGTTTGCTCGCTGACCGCCACCTCCCAATGGCGACGGCTGGGCGCGCTCGCGCAGAACGCGCCATCGCTGATCCGCGCGACGCCAACCGCGCGGGACGGATCGTCCGGATCCTCAAGCGCCACACGAATCGGCTTGTTCGTGCGCACCAGCAGATCGCCGCCCGCATCGATCACAAATTCCAGGCCGGCGCTTTTGCGCTTGCCGCCCGAGGTGGCGGGCTGATGCGCGGAGCCGGGCGCCTTGGCCGAATCGGTGAGCAATCCGCCCAGCGAATCAACCAGATAGCCTTTGCCGCACGCGCCGAAATCCATATGAACCGGGCCGCGCGTGACCAACGTCGTACCACCCGAACGAACCACATCCCGACCCCATACGGCCCGACCGTGCAGCGCGCCCAGGCACTCGCCGGCGCCGGCTTCAACGGTGAAACTCAACGCGGGATCGTAGCCGAGGAGAATCAGATCCTCGCCCACGCACGGGTCGATCGCGCCGCGCGTGGCGGTGTGCAGCGCGTCGTACAAATCGAATAGCGGGCCGGCCCAATCGGGAAAATCGAAATGCCCGCCGTGCTCGGCGTTGCCAATGCGCGCAACCAGTGAATCGGCGCGGAATCGCGAAAGCACATGCTCGTATTCGTCGATGAATCGTCCTATTTCGGCGCGCAGTTCCAGGGCGATTGGGCGAGGCGTCGAAATCAGCAGCCCCGTGCCGAGCGCCTTGGGGAACGCGGCGGTGTACGGCATGCGCTGCGCGAGCGGTGCAATGGAATCCATACCCACGATGCTAGCGCGTGCCCGGCTTGGCGTAGTTCGTGCCTGGGCAACCTGATATGCGCTATATGTGGCAGATTCCTGGTGTCCGCGAAAATGATTTGCGCTATATGTGGCATTTGTCTCGGCGAAGCTCATGCTTAGGGGGTGGGAATGATGCCCTCTAAGCGCGTTCGCCCAAGGGAATCTGCCACACATAGCGCATATCACTTTCCACACATGCGGGAATCTGCCACACATAGCGGGTTTCGCCTTCTACAACGAGCGTAAGGTGCTCGCCATGCTGGAGCAGTGAGCTTACTGTTGACGAAAAACGTAAAGTATACTTCACATTCGGCCTTAAAATTCAGAAAATGTAAAGTATACTTCACATTTTCTGGAGGAGCAGACGCGCAGACGGGAGCTGTCCGACGCATTTCCCCGCATGGTCATCACGCTTGACCAGTTCAGCGCGGGCGTCACCGAGGATGGTATCCGCATTGTCAATGCCATTGATTGGCTGTTGGGTGATTGAAACGGTTGAGCCAATTGAGACGTGTATCTCGCTTATAGATGGTGGATTCTGGGGCTCGCCCGGTGCTATCTCGCTTATAGATGGCGGGTCTCGGCGGAGAAACGAACCTAGGGGGCATCTTTTCGCCCCTCTAACCCTTGTATCTCGCAAAGGGGCCGCCATCTATAAGTGAGATACCAACTGTCACCCTGCCAAATCCGCCACTCATAAGCGAGATGTTTTTTCGTGGGTGTGGCATGAGGCATCGCCTTATTTTGATACCCCCGTAGCTTTGTATAGTTACGATTATACTAATCGCGATTATGCAAACCGACGCTTTGGCATGGAGTTCGCTTCACGTTTTCGGGCGGACGGGGGTGTTGCGGAACGGCGGTGAGCGTCACAATGTGAGACGACACGCGGAAGACGGGAAAAATAAAAACGGCGGAATTCCGCCGTTTTTCCATGCGCGATACAACAAGACCAATCAAAAATCAAGACTGTTATTCAAAAAAGTTTCGTTCTATCTTGGCTTCCGATGCGCGCTTCGTACGTCGGGCACGTCGGGGAAAAGCGCGCCGAAAAGATTTGCGGAAGAAAGGTTCGACCCATGTCATCTCGCGTCGCGCAGCGCCACGCAGCCGGTTCCTACGATTCGTGCGATTCGCGCGTCTCGGCTTCCGGCCGTCTCGTCACGCTCGTCGCCGCGCTGATGATCGCGCTCGCCACGCTGTTCGCCGGCACCTCGATGCCGCGGCAGGCGTCCGCTGCCGACGACAGCCAGACGAATTTCGATTCCTGGACCGCCGTCGCGCAGAACATCGCCAAGCAGCTCGCCACCGCCGAAAAAGACTACAACGACGGCGATTACGGCCAGGCCGGCACCGACTTCCAGACCGCGCATTGGATCGGCTACGACGCGTCCAACTTCTCGAAGGCCGTCAACGACACCATCTCCGCCGACAAGCAGCAAGCGCTGCTCACGCAATTCACCGACTTGGAAGGCCTCGCCTACCAGCAGGGCCAGGGCGGCGCGATCGCCGGCAAAATCGCCACGCTGAACGCCGACCTCGCCTCGACTGCGCAGACGCTCGACGGCAACGCGCACCTCGCCAATCCGAAAACGTACGCGAAGCAGCGCGCCGAGCAGACCGCTGCCGAGCGCAAGACGCTCGACGCCGCCAAGAAGAACTCCTCCAAAGGCAAAGGCGACCGCACGTGGAGCGACGTGGCCAAGGAAATGAACGTCATTCTCGACAAGGCGTACAAGGCCGCCGTTTCCGGCAAAGGAACGGAAGGCTCCAGCCTCGTCAACAACGCGTACTACCAGTACTACGAGAAGCTTGGCTTCGAAAAGAACGTGATGAACGCCATTTCCGGCGACCGCGTCTCGCAGGTGGAATACCAGTTCAAAATGACCCGCAAGACCATGCGTGACGGCGGTTCCGACAAGGAGATCAAGAAACTCGTCGACGACCTGAAAAGCTGGCTCGTCGAAGACGCCGCCACCCTCGACGGTGGCGCGTCCGGCAACGTCAACGGCTTCACCAAAGCCGTCACCAGCTCTGCCGGACAGGCGTTCCTCATCCTGATCCGCGAAGGTCTCGAAGCGCTGCTCGTCGTGGCCGCCGTCGTGGCCTACCTCGTCAAATCCGGCAACCAGCGTTTCACCAAGTGGATTTATCTCGGCGTGCTTGCGGGTCTTGCCTGCTCTGGCTTGATCGCAGTGCTCTTCACGTTCCTGTTCGGCGGCTCCGGCCCGGTCCAGGAAATCAGCGAAGGCGTGTGCGCGCTGATCGCCATGCTGATGCTGCTGTGGACCAGCAACTGGATGCTCAACAAGAGCTCCGTGGAAGCCTGGAACCGCTACATTAAGAACAAAACCGAAACCGCCGTGGCCAACGCGCAAAGCAAGGTCGAAGCCGGCGAAGGCGTGAGCCTGGGCATGGTCGTCTCGCTCGCCATGCTGAGCTTCCTCGCAGTATTCCGTGAAGGCGCCGAAACCGTGATCTTCTACGAATCCATCTACTCCATGAGCCAAGATTCGCAAGGCATGTGGATCGGCGGCATCGCCGCGGCCGTAGTGCTGCTGATCATCTTCCTCGTGCTGCGCTTCACCTCCGTGAAGATCCCCATCGGCCCGTTCTTCCTCGTCACCTCGATCCTGATGGCCGTGCTCGTGGTCATCTTCGCCGGTGGCGGCATCCATGCGCTCATCGAAGGCGACCTCATCGACGGCCACTATCTGTCGAGCGTACCGACGAACGACTGGATCGGCCTGTATCCGTACGTCGAATGCCTTGCCGCCCAAGCCATCGCCGCCATCGCAGTGATAGCGCTGTTCATCGTCGGCTTCGCGCGCAAACGCAAACTGCGTACGGCGGCCGATACGGGCGATACGGGCGCGGCGCACGCCTGACAATGGCGATTCGCAATCGCAACAAATTTCCAAAATTTTTCCTCACCATCCGACAACACAGAAGGAAAGAGAAATGAAGAATAAGAAGATCGCCGCTCTGCTCGGCGTCCTGCTGGCCGGCTCCATGGCCTTCTCCCTGTCCGCATGCGGCGGCTCCGACAACGCCGCCTCGTCGGACAAGTCCAGCACGACCACGTCGGACACGGCGAAGGACACCAAGGCCGCCGACGATTCCAGCTCCGACGATTCCGGCGCAGGATTCGAGGAGATCCAGGTCGACGAGAAGCACTCCGACCAGGAAGTCGGCCCGCTGACCGTCAACGCCGTATACTTCCAGCCCATCGACATGGAACCGTCCGGCATGGGCCTCAAGGCCGCCGATGCGAGCTTCCACCTCGAAGCCGACATCCACGCCAACAAGAAGGGCACCGAACTCGGCTACGGCAAGGGCGACTTCGTGCCGGACCTCACCGTCAACTACGACATCATCGACAAGACCTCCAACAAGTCCGTCGGCTCCGGAACCTTCATGCAGATGAACGCTTCCGACGGCCCGCACTACGGTGCCAACGTCAAGCTCGACAAGGCCGGCGCGTACAAGCTCGTGCTGAAGATCGAATCCCCGGAGAAGAAGGGCTGGATGCTGCACGTCGATCCGGAGACGGGTGTGAAGGGACGCTTCTGGACGGAACCGATCGAGGTCACCTTCCCGGACTGGAACTACACGCCGCAGGAATGGTGATTCGCTCCTTGTAATGGTTGCCGTTCGCGGCCGCGCCATATGTTGCTCGACACACTCAAGGCCGTTCGGCCAAGCTTACGGTCGAGCAACATACGGCGCGGCCGCTCTCTCGCGTTTTAAGGGAGCGACTTATTCCTTGCGATTGCAGGGTGGAAAGGCCGGGAACTCCTCGATTTTGGGGGAGGAATGATTGGGAACTCCTCGGGTTGGGGAGGGACGAAAGGATTTTGGGATGCTGCTGCAGTTTGTGACGGTGTTGCAGGGCGTGTTGGCGCCCGCTCTGCTCGTCATGGCACTGAACGTCATGCTCACCGTCGGTGAGGGACGGGATAAGCCGTTGAGCGCGTATTGGAGACTGGCCGGCTTCGTTGTCGGATTCGCCGGTGCCATCGTCTTCGCCGCCTTGCGTGCCACCGCCGTCATCACGCAACGCACGTTCGTCAACTATCCGACCCTGTGGTGCTGCGTGATCCTCGACGTGGCCGTGTTCGTCGTCGTCATCCTCGCCCGTCGCATCACTACCGACTGGCATCGCCACCGCGCATTGCTGGACGTTGCGAATCTCGTTGCGGCGCTTGCGATCGCCGCCACCACCTTCCGCGCGCTGCCCGACGTGATTCTGCGATTGACGATTTTCGTCGAGCCCGGCGATCCGATCTTCACTTCCGACATGCTGCTGCGCGCGCTCGGCTTCGCGCTGGGCGCCGCCGTCGCGATCATCGCGGCGCTGATATTCCGTACAATGCGTTCCACCGCCGTACGCTGGTCGTTCACCACGGCGGTCCTTCTGCTGATTATGCTGCTGTTCGCCCAGCATTTCACCGACCTGGCGCAGATCCTGCAATCCAAGCGCATCGTCAGCTTCCCGACCGCCGCCTTCCTGGCGCTTGTATGGGGCATCAACCATCAGCGGGACATGACCATCGCCATGGCGCTGGTGTTCGTCATCCCCGCAATCGCCAGCATCGTCATGGGCTTCAAAGTCAAGCCCACCGGCGCCAACGAAGCCATCGCGCGCACGCACATCGCCTTCCGCCGCCGTGCGAAAGCGGCCGGAGCGTTCAGCCTCGTTGCCATGATCGGCGTCACCGTGGCTCTGACGTACGGCGTCGCACAGACGCAGAAAGTCGTCACCCTTTCCCCGCCGGAGGAGTATTCGCTCGCCGACGGCGTGGCCACCATCAAATTCGGCCAGGTTTCCGACGGCCATCTGCATCGCTTCCAATACAAGGCGAAGGATGGCACCGTCATGCGCTTCATCATCATCAAGAAGAACGGCGGCGCGTACGGCGTCGGCCTTGACGCGTGCGACAACTGCGGCGACGCCGGCTACTACGAGAAGGACGGCAAGATCATCTGCAAGAAATGCGATGTGGCCATCAACCTCGCCACCATCGGCTTCAAAGGCGGCTGCAACCCCATCCCCTTCGACTACCAGATTAAACCTGGCAAAATCGTCATCCAAACGTCCGCGCTCGACGCGCTGTCGAGCCACTTCCAGTAAGCGAAAGGAGAGCCGAATCCCATGTTCTTCCTGAATATGATCTTCCGTTCGTTCAGCCGGCAGTTCAAGCGACGGCTGCTCATCGCCGTCACCGTATGCCTGTCCGCCACCGTCAGCGTGGCCATGCTCGGCGTGGTGTTCGACGTGGGCGACAAACTCAACGCGGAACTGTCCACGTATGGCTCGAACATCATCGTTCAGCCGAAATCCGACGCGGTGGTGAGCGATCTGTACGGTTCGGGCGATTCCGGAACGTCTTCGGCGACCTCCGCGGCTTCCGGGTCCTCCTCCGACCCGACGTCGTTTTTGAAGGAATCTGACGCGAAGAAGATCAAGACCATCTTCTGGGCGTTCAACATCACCAACTTCGCGCCCGAGCTGAACATCCACGCCGACGCTGGCTGCTCCGGCACGTCGCAAGGCAGCTGTAAGGCCGCGAATGTGCCGATTGTGGGCACTTGGTTCGCCAAAACCCTGCACATGGATTCCGGCGAATCCACTGTGGTCGGCGTGGATGGCATGCGATCGTGGTGGAAGGTCAGCGGAACATGGCCGAAGGACGGCGGCGAGCAGGCGATGGCCGGCAGCGCGGTCGCCGCGAAACTCGGCCTGAAGATCGGCGACAGCGTCACGCTTGACAAAACGATCGCCGCATCCGACGGAAATGGCACCGAGCGGAATCGCGTGAAAGTGAAGATCGTCGGCATATTCGATTCCGGCGATTCGGACGACAACGCCATCTACATGCCGTCTATCATGGCGCAGACGCTCGCGAACCTGTCCGATTCCGTCGACAAGATCGAGGTCAAGGCGCTCACCACGCCCGACAACAACCTCGCGCGCAAGGCGTCGAAGAACCCGGCCGCGCTCACGCAGGACGAGTGGGAGACCTGGTACTGCACGGCGTATCCCTCGTCGATCGCCTACCAGATCGAGGAGGTGCTGCCGGGGGCGGTGGCCAAGCAGGTGCGCCAGGTGGCCGCGTTGCAGGGCGACGTGCTGAACAAGACGCAGGCGGTGATGGTGCTTATGACCGTGCTGTCGCTGGTCGCGGCCGCTATCGCCGTGGCCAATCTCATGGCCGCCTCGATTGGCGAGCGTGGCTCGGAATTGGCGTTGCTGAAGGCGATCGGCGCTACGGACGGTGCGGTTTCGCGTCTGATGCTCGCCGAAACGGCGGTGGTTGCGCTGGCTGGTGCGATCGTGGGCGCGTTGCTTGGCTCCGGTGTGGCGCAGATCGTGGGACACGTGGTGTTCGGCTCCGGCATCACCATGCGGCCGATGGTGTTCGTGCTGGTGTTCGTGCTGCTCGCCGTCACCATCCTGGTCGCCTCGCTGTCGTCGATCCGGGCGATTTTGGGGCTTAAGCCGGCGGAGGTGCTTCATGGACGGTGAGTTGAAGCTGAAGCTGGGGACGAATTTCGTAGGGGGTGTGCGATGACGAATCGCAGGATGTTCTTCACCATGCTGTGGGGCGCGGTGTTCCGTCGCCGTTCGCGGGCGATGATGGCCGTGATCGCGTCGCTGGTCGGCGCGGCCACGCTGTTCTGCCTCGCGTCCGTATGCGTCGCGGTGCCACGGCAGATGAATGAGGAAATGCGCGAATACGGCGCGAACCTGATCGTCACGCCGTCAGCCGCCTCGGGAAAATCGCAAGGCATCGACAGTGCGACCATGCGTGCCGTGACATCGCTCGTAACGGCCGGACACAGCGCGAAATCGGCCGCATATCGGTATGAAAGCGTGCGCGTCAACTCCGCGCCGTACACCATCGCCGGCGTGGATGCGAAATCCGTCAGGGCGCTCAACCGCCATTGGAACGTGACTGGCGATTGGTCCAGCGCGGGCAACGTGATGGTCGGCCGGGACGTGGCCGACGCGCTCGGCGTGAAGGTCGGCAGTCGCGTCACCATCGCCTACCGTTCCTCCGATGCCCAAACGTCCGATTCTGCAGAATCGGACAAACAAAGCTCCAAATCCGACCCGCGAATGTCCGATTCTGGAGAATCGGACACGAAGAGTGCTCAAAACGGATCCCAGATGTCCGATTCTGCAGAATCGGACGCTCAGAGTGCGGAAGGCACGGAAGGTACGGATGGTACGGATGGTACGGAAGACACGGGCACGGATGCCCAAGGCGCAGGAGAAGCGGACGCAGCTTCTCGTAGCGCGGAAACGGGTACCCATGCCACGGAAAACGGCCGCGTCTCGTCTGACATCATGGACACCGACGGCACCGAATTCCGCGTATCGGGAATCGTCGACACCGGCGGCAACGAGGACTCCATCATCTACGCGACGACCGCGGATGTGGCCAAACTCGCCGGCTCCAAGCGCGGCGCCGACGTGGTCGAATACTCGGTGAACGCCATGGGCGATGACCTGAATGCCATCGTCGACGGCATCAACCGCAATCCGAACAGCGCGGTGAAGGCGCAGACCGTCACCAGAATCACCTCGTCCGACACCCGCATCATCGCCATGCTGCAGACGCTGTTCTGGATCGTTTCGCTCGTGGTGCTTGTGCTGACGCTTGTCGGCGTGGGCACCACCATCAGTTCCATCGTGAACCAGCGACGCAACGAAATCGGCCTGCGCAAGGCGCTCGGTGCCTCATCGCGGGCCATCGGCGCCGAATTCACCGTGGAATCCGCCATCTACGGCCTGATCGGCGGCTTGTTCGGCACTGCCATCGGCTACGCGCTCGCCCGCATCCTGTGCGTCACCGTATTCGACCGCGCGCTCGGCTTCAATTGGCTGTTGGGCATCGCATCGCTGATGCTGAGCATGCTCATCGCCGTCATCGCTTCCATTCCGCCGGTCCGCCGCGCGACCCGCATCGACCCCGCCATCGTTCTGAGGGAGGAATAATCATGAGCTCCGAACATACCCTGCTTGAACTCGACCACATTTCCAAGATTTACGGCGACCTGCACGCCGTCGACGACCTGAGCCTGACCGTTCCGCAAGGGCAATGGCTGGCGATTGTCGGCTCGTCCGGCTCCGGCAAGACCACGCTGATGAACATGATCGGCTGCATGGATACGCCGTCGAAGGGCTCCGTCATGCTTGAAGGCCGTCGATTGGAGGATTTGAACGCCAAGCAGCTCGCCGACGTGCGCAAAAACATGATTGGACTGGTGTTCCAGAAGTTCTACCTGGTGCCGCATCTGACGGCCGTGGAGAACGTGATGGTGGCGCAGTACTACCATTCCGTCGTCGACGAGAAGCAAGCCATGGAAGCGTTGGAACGTGTGGGATTGAAGGATCGCGCGCACCATCTGCCCGGCCAGCTGTCCGGCGGTGAGCAGCAGCGCGTGTGCATCGCCCGCGCGCTCATCAACTGCCCGAAGCTCATCCTCGCCGACGAGCCGACCGGCAACCTGGACGAAAAGAACGAGAAGATCGTGCTCGACCTGTTTCGCCAACTGCACGAGCAGGGCACGACGATCATCGTCGTCACGCATGACGCGCTCGTCGCTTCCTGCGCACAACGTGAGATCATGCTTAACCATGGCGTGCTCGTCGGCGAACAGTGGAACGACGAGGAGGCGCGTCGGGCGTACGAGGCAGCCGGTGGCGAACCGGCGCACACCGGCTCGGACGCGGAGGGCGCGCAGAACGGCGGTGTCGCGATTTCGTTCGCGGATCCGACGAAGGCCGCGAAAACCGGCGATACGGACGGTCATACGGCGGAATAGCAAGCACAAGGCCGTTTTGCGGCGGCTGGATGGACACATCGCCCGTTATGACGGGCGGAAGGGGTAATAATGAGCGCTTCTCAATCGAACGCGGTCAAGGTCATCGCGCTGTCGGCGGCAAGCCTGGCGCTGCTGTCGGCATGCGGCGAACCGAAGGCAACGCCGATGGACGACGAATATGCCGGAAATTCCGGCGAAAGCGTGCAATCGCAGGAAGACAAGTCGAATACCGAAGGCAAGGCCACTGACAACACCGCCAACAGCGATGGCTCTACGAAGAACCATGCCGACGATAAGAATTCCACGACCTCCGACAAGAAGGACACCGGCAATTACGCCGACGGCGATTATTCGGTCAACGGCCAGTACGGCCCGGTCGGCGAGGATACCATCGACGTGCATCTGACTATTAAGAACCAGAGCGTCACGGCGGTGAGCATCGTCGGCCATCCGTTCACGTCCATCTCCAAAAAGCATCAGAACGACTTCGCCAAAGCCGTGCCGGACGCGGTGGTCGGCAAGCCGCTGAAGGACCTCAAAGTCGACAAGCTCGCCGGCGCCAGTTGGACCACCGAAGCTTTCAACAAGGCCCTTGACGTGGCGCGACAGGAGGCTTCGGTTCAGTAGGGTGCCGAGCTGTCGCCGGGCAGCTACCGATTCGTGTCGGCGCAGACGTTCGGCCAGAGCAACGCGGCCATGCGATCAGCCCAGGAGCCGGCCTCCTGCCCCATGTCGGGCTTGTGCTCCGCCAGCGCCTTGCACGCCAGCATGGAACCCAGCACCGTGCTGAACAGGAACTTGCAGTCCAAGCCGTCTCGGAGCACGCCGGCACGGATTCCGCGTTGCATGAATCCCATGAAACGTTGTTCGGCAGGTTCCAGCACCTGCGTCGTGATCGCCTTGAGTGAATCGTTGTCGGACGTCAGCACCACGCCGACGGCTTTCAAACCAAGTTCGCTGTCAAAGCAGCCCTGGATTCGCTGCAGCATCACGCGCAGGCCGTCGCGGGACGGCTGAAGATCGTCGAAATCCGGCAGTCCCGCAACCTCCACCTGGATGCGCTGCAGCAGGTCATCGGCATTGCGATACCGCCGGTAGATGGTGGTTTTCGCCACTCCCGAACGGCGTGCGACCTCCTCGATGGTCACCGCGCCGATGCCGTCGGAAATCAGGATTTCCAATGTGGCGCGCATGATTTTGCGATCAGTTTGCTCCCGTAGCTGCTCACGCCGTCCACGGGCTTTGCTGACGACCCCTTCCACCGCATCCTGTACGGCGCCTTTGACGGTTCCCGGCAGAGACCCCGGCAAGGACCCCGACGAGTTGCCGCGTCCGGTTTCCGGAGCGCCCGTACACGGAGCCCCCGGCATCGGCGTTCCCATGGATGCGCCCATCATGTCAGGCACTTGCGATCACCTTCGTGCTTTCCAGCTTGCCCACATACCACTTGTTGAATTTGATCAGCGGAATGCGCAACAGCAGGCCGATGAGCAGCAGCGGCGGAATGAACAGCAGCAGCGCGCCGATCGCATACCAGTAATCGTTGCCATAGATGCCTCCGATCGCCGCGCGCATGGCCACGATCGAATGGGTGGCGGGCAGGAACGGGCTGATTCCGCTGATGATCTTCGGCAGCACGGCCAGCGGATACGCGCCGTTCGCGCCGGAGATCTGCATAACGAGGAACAGCACGCCGATGGCCTTGCCCACGTTGCCGAAGCTGGCCACGAGCGTGTAGGTGAAGAACGAGAACACCAGGCTGCTCGCCCAGCCGGAGAGCATGAACAGCCACGGATGCACCGCCTGCACGTGCAGGAACAGCAGGCTGCCGCCCAGCGAGAATGTGCTTTGCAGCAGCGAGATCACGCCGAACACGCCGTAATGGCCGAGGAACAGTTGATGTGGCTTCGGGTCGTCGAGCTCCTTCCGGGTTTTGCGCGAGACGGTGGTCTTGAGCGTCACCACCATGAGCAGCGAGCCCACCCATAGCGGCAGGAACGTGTAGAATGGCGCCATTTGCGAGCCGAAGTTCTTGACTGGGAACACCGCGTTGCGCTTCACCTTGACGGGTGCGGCCAGCGTGGCTGCCAGCGATTCCGTGTTGTCGGACAGCACGTCCTTGACGGTGCTCATGTCGCCGCTGTCCAGCGCGTCGGACAGCGTGCCGGTGAATGTGCCCAGCTTCGTGCCGGCCTTGGAAAGGCTGTCCGCGGTAGAGTCGAGCACTTTGTGGATGGCGGTCAGCTGCTTGTCCGCGTCGGCGGTGGTGGCGTTCAGATCGCCGAGCGCGCCTTTCAGGCTGGTCGCGGCCGAGTTCAGCGAGGCGACCGTGGCGTTCAGCGAGGAGGCGATGCCGTCGAGCTGCGGCTTGAGCTGGGTCTCGTAATCGGTTTTGATGCCTTTGATGGACGATTGCGCCTGCTGTGTCAGCTTTTTGATTTCCGTCAGTTCCGTGGCGGTGTCGCTCACCTTGGTATCGATATTGGCGGCGCTGTTATTGAGCGCCGCGGCCAGATCGTTGAGCTGCGTGACAGTTGCGTCCACGTTGGTCTTGAGATGGTCGATGGCGGTTTTCACCGCTGCCGGCAGCTTGTCGTTCTTGCCGAGTTCGTCGAGCGAGTCGGAGATCTGCTGGTAGCTTTGCGCCTGCTTGGTGACGTTCGACGCCTGGTTGCGCAGTGCGGTGGCGGTGTCGCCCGCCTGCGTGCCCGCCTTGTTGAACAGGTCGTCCACGCTGCCGGACATCGACTTGAAGCTGTTGGCCGATTTGCCGAGCGCGGTGCCAAGCGCCGTGGTGCTGGTCTTCACTGCACCGGTCAGGTCGTCCACGCTGCCTCCGGCCTGCTTGAGCGTCGAGCCGGCGCCCTTCGCGCTGCCATCCACCTGCGCGACCAGACTGGCCGAGCTGGACAGCAGATTCTGCGCGCTTTGGGTCAGCGAGCCGAACGATTTGAGCATGTCCGCGCTTTCGGTGAGCGTGCCCGAGAACTCCTTGACGTTGCCGGTGAATTGCGTGAGTTGGTTCTTCGCCGCCGGCTTGTCCATCTGGCTGGCCAGCTGCGAGGCGATTTCCAGCGCGGTGCCGGTGAGCGTCTCGGAGAACATCTCGTTGATCTGCGCGCTCACCGTGTCAGCGCCCTGTCCGGTGATCTTCGGCGCCAGCGCGTTCTTCTTCTCGTTGTTGTAGTAGGTGAGTTCGGCATGGTCGCCATCGGAGGTGAAGAACGTCATCATGCGGGTGCTGAAGTTCTTCGGAATCACCACGGCCGCATAGTATTTGCCGGATTTGGTGCCGTCGATGGCCTCCTTTTCGGTGGTGAAGGTCCAGTCGAGCTGGCTGTTGGAGCGCAACGTGTTGACCACTTCGTCGCCGATGTTGATCTTCACGGGGATGAGGTCTGACTTGTAGCCCTTGTCGGTGTTGGCCACGGCGAATTTCAGATTGCCGGTGTTGGCGAACGGGTCCCAGCTGGCGGCCACGTTGAACCAGGTGAAGATGCCGGGGATCACCACCAGGCCGATGACGATGATGACGGAGACGACGTTGCTGGTGATGCGTCGGATGTCGCCGACGAACAGTTTCCAGATGTTTTTCATGCGTTGCTCCTTCCTGCGTTGTTATCGATGTTTTCGGTGGTGTCAGTGGTTTCGGGTGAAGCTCCCGACGTGGTTCCGGCGGTTTCGGCCGCGTTCATTTTCCGGACGAGCATGGCGATGCCGTCGCCGTCGTCCTGGGATGCGCCCGTCACGTTCGCCGCCGTTTCCCTGACGACGCTCGTCTTGCGATCGTCTTTTCCGGAGCGTCGTTGCGTCTTGTGTAATAGCCGGTTTCGTCGCTCCTGCTGCGCGCGCTTTCTACGGCGGATGCGCGCGGCCTGACGCTCCATCAGCATGGATTGGATGGATTCGTCGCTCAGGTTGCCGAGCTCCACCTGACGGTTCAGGCTGTCCTTCATGTATTCGATGACCATGAGGAAGCCCATGATGAGCAGGATCCAGACAAGCCAGGTGGCCAGGACGGTCACCTTCTCGCTGTTGGTGAACGAGAACACGGCCGCCAGGATGACCGGCACGATGAAGCCGAGGACCAGTGCGCCGCGCTTGAGCTTCGGATACAGTTCGGTGAAGCGGCTCGCCCGTTCCTCGATGGCCTCGCGGTAGCCGCCCTTGTCGGCGAGCACCTGGATGGCCTGGGACACGTTGTATCCACGCTCCGGAAGCTCCACCTCCTCGCCAATGATCATGTCGCTTTCTTCGATTTCGCGGGCGAACAGGCGGTTGAGATTGGTAAGTAGCGGACGGATCACCAATCCGATGAAGAAGGCGACGGCGGCAAACAGCAGCAGCGTGCCGATCGCCTTGGGCCAATGTCCGTCATAGAAGCCGGCGATGGTTTCACGGAACGCGTCGATCGAATAGCTGAACGGCACGAACGGATAGACCGCGCGGAAGAACTTCGGCATCATTTCGATCGGGTACAGGCCTGATGCGCCTGGGATCTGCACGATGACCAGCGCCACGCACAGGCCCTTGCCGATATGCATGAACGTGGTGGACAGCGCGTACGTGATGCTGAGATACACCAGCGACGTGATCACGCCGGTGAGCACGAACAGCGGCGCGTTCTCCGTCTGCACGCCTAGCATCAGGTCGCCGACGGTGCATAGCACGCCCTGGATGGCACCCATGGTGCCGAGCAGCAGGTAGCGCGACAGATACTTTTCGGTGGGAGTCGGGTCGAGATCCTCGAGCTCCTCGTCATCCACCTCCACTTTGAAGATCACCACGAAGGCGAACGCGCCCACCCACAGCGCCAGGTTGGTCATCAGCGGTGCCATGCCGGAGCCGTAGGAGTTGATCGGGTACACGTTCTTCGTGCTGATCACGGTGGGGGATTCCATGAACGAGGCGATTTTGTCCGTGTCGAGCGAGCTGTCACCGGTCAGGGTTTTGAGCAGATCCGCCGTGGTCAGGGACTTCAGGTCGGTGCTGACGGTGGTGAGCTTCGTCTCCACCTTCGCCAGCTGCCTGTCGGTTTGCTCGAGGGTGGTGCGCGTGTCCGACGCCAGCTGATCGAGCTGGTCGAGCACGATGCTGGTCTGGCTGACCAGTCCGGTCTGGTTCGTCACCGCGCCGGACAGCGTTCCGGTGGTAACGGCCAGCGAGCTCAGACCGGAGTTGAGCTGTGGCAGTGCTCCGGAATTGATGGCGTTTCGCGCGGCGTCCACGCTTTGCAGCGTGGTCTGTGTGCTGTTGTTGAAACTGGTGGAAAGTCCGGTCACGCTGCCGGCCGTGGCCTGCGTGTCCGCGCTCAGGGTCTTGAGGTCGGTGAGCGTTCCGGCGGCGGCGTTGTTGGTGTCCTCCAGCTTGCTGATAATCTGCTGGTATTGCGCGTTGTCGCTGGCGGATTTGAGCTTGTCGATGAGCTTCGCGTTGCTGTCGGTGACGCTTTGCATGCCGGTGACCGCCTGTTGCGCGGAGCCGCTTGCCGCCGCCACCACGGACGAGATTTGGTTGATGCTGGCTGTCGATTGAGCCGCGGCCTGGGAGACGAGTCCGGAGCCGGTTTCTAGCGCGCTGCCGGCGGCGGAGGAGAAGGTGTTGATGCGATTCTGCGCGATGCCGATCGCGTTGGACGTGTTGGCAAGGCCCTTGCCGGCGCTTGCCGCGGCCAGCTGCACGTCGTTCATGGAATTGCGTGCGGCCTGGGTCTGCTGCGGCACGTTGGCGAGCTGCTTGTCGAGATCCGAGATGACGGAGCGGATCGTGCCTACATTGCGATTGGTTTTGTCGAGTTCGCTGATGGCGTCGCCGGCGATGGAATGGACTTCGCCGTTGGTCGCGCCGTTGGCCGTGTTGATGGCTTTGACGAGTGTTTCGCTGACGGTGGATACGAAGGTGTTATTGACGGTGCGGTCGACCGTGGTGGCGCCTTGGTCGGTGATCTTCGGCGAGATCGGGCTCGCCTTTTCGTTGACGTAGTATTCGAGCGTAGGCCGGTTCTTGCTATCGGTCACGACGTTGGCCAGGTCTTCGCTGAAATCGGATGGAATGACGATCGCCGCGTAGCAATCGCCCGACTGCACGGCCTCTATCGCCTTGGGCCTGCTCATGAACTCCCAGCCGAGCTGGTCGTTGCTTTTGAGTGTGCTTTCGATCTGATTGCCAAGATTGACTTTGCCGAGCAGCGCGTTGTCGGTGCCTTCGTCCGTATTGGCCACGGCCACCTTGATGCCGTTGGTGTTGCCGTACGGGTCCCAGAATCCGTAGATGTTGAACCATGCGTATAGCGGCGGGATGAAGATCAGACCGATCATGATCACCCATGCCGCCGGCACGGTGAGCAGACGTTTGAAGTCACGACGCAGAATCTGCAGTACGTTGTGCATTGTCTCTCCGGTTTGGCGATTGATTCCTCTCATAGCGATACGGGAAACGTAGCGCTACGCAATTCGTATCGTATAACGCGCTCCGGGACAAAGCCAACACGCATTCGCTCAACGCATCAACGTACCGCTTGTGTGATGGAATCGCTATTCTTGCTCGTCTGTGGCCAAAAGAGGCTGTCGGCAACGTCTACCTGCGAATCCGTGCCCCCGACCTCTTCTTCGGCGGCGGATATTGCCCATGTTTGGTAGCGTGGACTGCGGGAAGGAGCGGCATATGAACGAAACCGCACAATCCGAGGAATCCGCCGCGGACGAATCCGTCACGCAGGCAACCCTAGGCAAGGTCGCTGAGGAAAGCAGGGCGATCGCAGCGGAGGCTGAGATTACGGCCATCGAAGAAGGCGGCAGGCAGTCTGTCGGAGGTGGAATCAGCAATCCCTCCGATCGTCGTCTACCGCTGATCGCCCGTATCTACGGCATCGTGATGATCGTCGAAGGCGTGGTGACGCTGCCGATCATCGTGCTGGCGTGCCTATACGTCGTGCAGGCCGTGCTTTCCGGCGATATGACGTTCGACGCGCTGAGCCTCACCACGATTCTGTCGGCGATTCACGCGGTCGTGCTGATGGTCACCACCGCGTGCCTGACGGTGTTCGGCGTGCTGCTTTTCAGGAACAAACGCCGGCACATCGCGCAATGGACGTACCTGCTGATTCCGCTTACGCTCGCCGAAGGCCTGCTGTCGCTGGCGTTGAAGGGGCTTGGCCTGAACCTTGTCAGCCCGGCTGTCCAGCTTGTCGTGCTGATCGCCCTGCACATCACCGCCGACCCATCGCTGCGGGAGGAGCGCCGGCTGCAGTTCGCGTTGCGGCGCATGGACGCCCGCAGCGCGTATGAGAACGCCGTCTCCCAAGGCATGGCCGGCCGCGACCTGACCGGCAAAGGCTATATTTCGCTGGATTTCTTTAATCTGTTCTGGCTGTTCACCATTGGTTGCGTGTTCGGTTTGGTGATCGAAACCATCTACCATTTCATCCTGTTTGGCGAATACCAGGACCGTGCGGGCTTCCTATGGGGGCCGTTCTCACCCATCTATGGTTTCGGCGTGGTGATCGTCACCGTGTTGCTCAACCATTTGTGGCAGTCGAATTGGTTGCTGATCTTCTGCTCCAGCGCTGTGATCGGTGGCGCGTTCGAATATTTCACCAGCTGGTTCATGCAGGCCGCGTTCGGTATTCGCGCATGGGATTACACGGGGCAATGGCTTTCGATTGACGGGCGTACATCCGGCAAATACATGTTCTTCTGGGGTGTCCTCGGCTTGGTTTGGGTCAAGTTGATTCTGCCGCGATTATTGCGATTGATCCAGCGTATTCCGTGGAAGATTCGCTATTCGTTGACGCTGGTCTGTTTCATACTCATTTTCGTTGATGGCGTGATGACGCTGATGGCGCTTGACGCTTGGTATTCCCGCATGGCTGGGGTTGCGCAGAATTCTCCTGTTTCGCAGTTCTTCGCCACCTATTTCAATGACGATTTCATGGCGCATCGTTTTCAGACCATGAAGATCGACCCATCCACCGCGGGGCGTATGTAGGCTGTGCGCGTCGGATGCCGGCCGGGTCGCTCCGGACTGGCCGGCATCCGCGTTTGCGCCGCGATGCTTTGCGCCAGTTGCGCTTGGGCTGGCCGGATTGCGTGGATGTGGACTGGGCGGGCTGGCCGTCTCGGGCTTTGTTCCCGGGCGCTGGCCGGTTTCGCGTTACGCCGCGATGCTTTGGGCCAGTTGGCGGATGAGGTCGGGGCGGTGCCCGCTCCATGAGGAGTTCGGTGAGATGACCACCGGAATCTGCTTGAATCCTGCGTTCTTGATTTGTTCGAAGGTGGATGGGTTCTGCGTCAGGTCGACCGCCACATACCGCACGCCCAGTTTGGAAAGTTCCTGTTCGGTGGCTTCGCATTGCGGATTGTTCGGATTGGTGAAGACGGTTACGGTCATTACTTTTCCTCCCTATGCAAGCGGCTTCCCGCTTTATGCGGATGCCTCCGGTCACGTTCTGCGATTATCGCCCGTCTGTGCGAGCCGTTCATCAGTATACACTACCCGTAGTGGCGTTTTGCATATCCATCCACTGTATATAGTGGGGAATTCCCTATAATACTGAAGTATGCGAACAAATGTTCGACATCATCCAAGTCTATCATCGCATGCGATCGCGGCGCGCCGAACCCGTCTTCGCTGGGGCGATGCGACCATCGTCGCCTGTATTCCGTCCCCAATCGCCTAAACGTCCTGCTCGTTCGAATCATCCGTACCGCCTAAATTGTCTGAGCCGTCTGAGCCGTTCGTACCGCCTGAACCGTTTGAACCTTTTGAACCGTCCGTACCGTTCGTATTGTCCGTACCTTTTGAGCTATTCGTACCGTTCGTATTGCCTGAGTCGTCCGTGCTGTTCATGCCGTTTGTGGCGTTTGTGCCGTTCGAATGTTTTGCTCGTCCGTATCCCGCGTCCGGCTTGCCCTCGTTCCGCACATCCTGCGCATCATTCTGTGTCGCGTGCGGATTTCTGCCAAACTTTGCGGATTTTTGCAAGGCCGTGCGGATTTCTAGTGGGGTTTGCGGATTCTGGCAGAGCCGTGCGGATTTCTAGTAAGGATGTGTGGATTCTTGCAAGGCCGTGCGGATTATTTACAGTGCATGCGGATTAAAAAGCGGCAGCTTTGGTCATTTAGCCCCCGAAAAATACGGGATCTCCATCCTTGCTCCCCCGATTGTATTTTTGGGGCGATGTGAAATCCGCACGCGCCGTGAAGAATCCGCACGCGTTGCTAGAAAACCGCATGGCACTATAAGAATCCGCACATGCTGTCGAAAATCCGCGTGACACTGTGGAAATCCGCACGCGTTGCTGGAAATCCGCACGCGTTGCTGGAAATCCGCAAAGGCGTATTCGGAAGGCGTATTCGGAAGGCGTATTCAAAAGGTGCGTTCATTCCATATTGATGCTTTTGCTGATGTTTTGGCCTGGGTTGATTCGTTGCAATAGGGTCGATTGGTTTTGTTCGGGATGGCTGGGCCGATTGGGCTCGAAGGGGCTGGCTTGGCATGTTCGGGGGTCAAGCCAGCCGGGGGTGCGCGCCAGGGCACGCGGTCGGGGCGCGGATTTATGGCGTACCGCGCGTTCGCATATGCGGCTTATGGATGTGATTGTGATGGGTTTTAGATGGGTTTGTTCAAAAAAATCAATTTCAATCAAACGAAAAAGCTTTGAAAACCATTGCGAACATTGGCTTTCAAAGCTTTTGACCTGTGCCCCCCGTGGGATTCGAACCCACAACCCACGACTTAAAAGGACGCTGCTCTAACCGTTGAGCTAGAGGGGCAACAGCAACACAGTATACAGCATATTCGGAAGAATCGCCACCTACAATCGAAACCATGTCATGCACCACGATTCTAGTAGGTAAAAAAGCAAGCTACGACGGCTCTACCATCATCGCCCGCGACGACGATTCCGGTTCCGGCCGTTACGATCCCAAGAAATTCGTCGCTATCGCGCCAAAGGAGCAGCCGCGGCACTACCGCAGCGTGCTCAGCCACGTCGAAATCGACCTTCCTGATAACCCATGCCGCTACAGCATCGTGCCGAACGTACTGCCAAACCGCGGAATCCTTGCGGAAGCGGGCGTGAACGAGCATAACGTGGCGATGAGCGCCACCGAAACCATCGCCGTCAACGAACGCGTGCTTGGTGCCGACCCGCTGGTCGTATTGCAGCCAGCCGACGAAATCGCAGGAAAGCCGGAAATCCCTGGCGGCATTGGCGAAGAGGACATCATCACCCTTGTGCTGCCGTACGTCGCCACCGCGCGCGAAGGCGTGAAACGTCTCGCGGAACTGCTCGAAACCTATGGGACGTACGAATCGAACGGCATCATCATTTCCGACGTGGATGAGATCTGGTACGTTGAGACCATCGGCGGCCACCATTGGATCGCCCGTCGCGTGCCGGACGAGAAATGCGCCATCATCCCCAACCAGCTTGGCATCGATTATTTCGATTTCGACGATGCGTTCAGCGACGCACGCGAATTCATGTGCAGCGCCGATTTGCCGGAATTCATCGAACGGCATCGACTCGGTCGCGCTGCGGGCGCGCAGGGCGGCATGAACGGCAGCCATTGCGATCCGCGCATCATCTTCGGCACCGCCACTACCAAGGACCATATCTACAACACACCGCGCGCCTGGTACATGCACCGCTACCTCAACCCCGCCGATACGGAAGGGCGCACGCCCGAATCGGACGATATTCCGTGGTGCGTCGAGCCGGAGAACGCGGTGACCATCGAAGACATCGACTTTTTGCTGGGATCGCATTTCGAAGGCACCCCTTACGATCCGTACGGAACGCAGGGAACCTCGGAAAGCCGCCATCGCTACCGTCCGATCGGCATCAACCGCACCGGACACATGGTCGCCATGCAGATTCGTCCGTACGCGCCTGCGGAAAGCCGCTCGATCATGTGGATCTCCTACGGTTCCGGCGCGTTCACTACGGCGGCGCCGTTCTATGCAAACGTGGACGATACGCCCGCCTATCTGCGCGACACCACGCCGGAGGTCTCCACGGACTGCCTGTATTGGACGAACCGTCTGATCGCGGCGCTCGCTGACGCGCACTTCTACGAGACGAGCAATGCGATTGAAGGATTCTCGGAAGACGTACGCTCCTTCGGCCACCGTTTGGTGGAACGTACGGATGGCGAGCTTGCGATTGGTGGTGCGGAGGCGGACGCCAGTGCTGGTTCTGTGTCCGTTTCGGTCCGTCTCGCGGCGGCCAACGATGAAATGGCGGAATATTTGCGATCGCGCAATACGAAGCTGCTCGGCGACGTGCTGTATACGTCCAGCAACCTCATGCACAACAGTTTCGCCATGTCGGATCGCTGGAACTAAGCCCGCTGACGCTTCACGTGTCCGATTCTGGCCCCTGATTGTCCGATTCTGCAGAAACGGACAATCAGTGGCCAATTTCACCTATCTGTCTGTCCGTTTCTCCCGAATCGGACAGACAGGCATCAAAATAAAGCGCTCCTGTGTCCGAATCACCAGAATCGGACACAGGAACGCCTGGCCAATCGCAGTAATCGCGTGCCTTCCATACCGCTATACCGCGAAACTCGCGCGAAATCAGTTGAATCCGACCACGTGCTCCGCGACGAAATATCCCTTGCGGATCACGAACCGGCCGAGCGAACCGTGCAGGTTCAGCGCGCGTGACATCGCCTTCTTGCGGACGTCCTTGTAGATTGTCGGCGAATATGCCTTGATATCCGCCCACAGGGCCTTCTTTTTCTCGTAATTCGCCGGGTCGCGCGAGAGGATCATGAATACGCTCGCCACGGAGCTTTCAATCGCAAGAAAATGAATCATATAGCGATACAGGCCGTCCGGCACCGTACCACGTTCGGGGGTGGCGCGCACCATGCATTGGTTGACGAGCCGCAGCTGGTCCACGCGTCGGATCATCACGTCCGTCTGCACGCTCTGCCCGTCGCGGCCGATGAAATAGTGGTAGAACGGCGTATCCACGTATTGCAGCGACTTGACCCACGGGAACGGCTGGTACGCGTAGATGAAGTCCACGTAGAACGTGTGCTCCGGCAGCTGCATCTTCGATTCGCGCACCACGGCGGTACGGTAGATCAGCGCGTGCATGAGAATGTATTCGGTCAGGCCGAAATGTCCCAGATCGTCCCACGTCAAGCGCTTGCCGGGCTCCATGGCATGCCGGAAGTTTACGACGTGCTTGTTGCGCTTGCCCACCTTGTCGTACACGTAGTTGGTGACGAGCATGTCGAGCGGGTCGTCCTTGCCGACCTCGTCGCGCAGCACGGCCAGAACCTGTTCCAGCGATTCGGGACCGGCCCAATCGTCCGCGTCCACGACCTTCACGTACATGCCGCTCGCCGCCGCAATGCCGGTGTTGACGGCGCCGCCGTGCCCCTTGTTCTCTTGATGGATCGCGCGCACGATTCCCGGATGGCGGGACTCGAACGTCTTGGCCATGTCCAGCGTGCCGTCGGACGAACCGTCGTCGACGATCAGCACTTCGATGTCGTCGTTGCGCTTCGCTGCGATCAGCGACGAGACGCACCTTTCCAGGTATTCCGTCATGTTGTACGCGGGCACCACGAAGGTGAGCGTCTTCTTCTCCTGCATAATCTTCCTCGTATCGGGCTCGTGCCGGTCGTTTGGGCTCGGCGCTGTGCCATGTCGGCCGTGCGGAGGTCCGAGGTTGGTCCGTCCGCGCCGGTCAAAGCGTAACGGAAACTAACGTAGCACCATGTGCGCTTCCGGGGAATGGTTTCGCGCACAAATGGCACCCTGAAATACGTAATCTGCACCTGAATTTTCCCCTAGGGTCATTTCAGGTGACATTGTGTCGGTTTTTGTCAAATGCTGTTGTTTTGTTCTTGCGATTCGGTTGCGATTGCTTCGTCCGTTTCGTCGTTCTCCGTTTCGGCTGGCGATTTGTCTTGCGATTTCGAAGCTTTCTTTTCCTGCTTTTCTCGCTTCGCGTTTTCCTTCGCTTCGCGCGCGGCCTGCTTTTCCGCGTCGCGCATGGCTTTTTCGCTTTCGTAGCGCAGTTCCGGTTTGGCTTCCATACGGCTCAGACCGTACCAGGCCAGATTCACGATATGCGCGGCGAGTTGCTCTTTGCTGAGCTTGCGCTGGTCGGCCCAATACTGGCAGGTGTACACGGTCATGCCGATGAGCATCTGCGCATAATACGGCACGCTTTTGGCCGGCAGATGCTGGCGTTTGAACGCTTCGGTGAGAATGTCCTCCACGCGTACTGCGACGTCTCCGAGCAGTGAATTGAACGAGTTGGATGGGTCGGTTTTCGGCGAATCGCGGGTGAGCACGCGGAATCCTTCGGCGTTTTCCTCCACGTAGGTGAGTAGCGCCAATGCGGTGCGTTCCACGATTTGGCGCGGATGCGCTTTCGGATCGGACAGCGCGTTGATGAGAACGTCGGTGAGCGCGCGCATTTCGCGGTCCACCACCACGGCGTACAGGCCTTCCTTTCCTCCGAAATGTTCGTAGACGATGGGTTTCGACACTTTTGCGGTCGAGGCGATCTCTTCCACGCTCACTGCTTCGAATCCCTTGGCCGCGAACAGCGATCGACCGATTTCGATAAGCTGTTCGCGCCGCTGGTACGACGTCATTCTGGATGTATTGGCCATACTGTCCAGTTTTTCACGTCCCGTGGATAGTCCCTTGGCCGCCCGCCACTTCTCCATATTCCCGGATCCCCGGATCCATATTCCGCCGCCCACCAATGTCCGATTCTGCAGAATTGGACACGTGGAGTATGGAATTTGGCTTTTGAGTGTCCGATTCTGGGGAATCGGACACTCGTGGGATGGTCGGAAGGACGGGTAGGGGGATAGGTGACGGTGTGTCCGTTGCGCTTTTTAGGCTGGAACCATGGATACGAATGTGATTATTGCGATTGTCGCGGTCGTCGTTATCGCGGCATTACTTGCGATTGGCGGATGGTGGTTCGGTAAGAGCCGCAAGTCCGCCGTGGACAAGTCCACTGAAGCGGCGAAGGCGAAGGCCGATGCTCGTTTGGCTACGGAGAAGTCCACCGCGCAATCTGCCGCCGCAAGTGCCGAAAACGCTGAGAAAACCAAGGAAGCCGTGGAATCCGCAGCGATGGAATCCGTGGAATCCGCGACTTCGTCTGCCACACCTGAATCGCCAGTGGCAACTGAACCAACTCCGGTCGGGTCAGCCGTAACTGAATCCGCGACCCCAGCCGTCGAAACCCCTGAAGCCGCCGGTACCCGCATGCAGCGCCTCAAAGCGCGCCTGTCCAAGTCCGGCAACCCGTTCGGCAGGGCACTGTTCAACATCCTCGCCAAGGATCAGCTCTCCGAAGCCGATTGGGAGGACGTCGAAGACACCCTCCTGCTTGCCGACGTGGGCGCGGAAGCCAGCGAACAGCTCGTTGAGGAACTGCGCAACGACGCCCGCATCGCCGGCCAATCCGACCCTGCCGAAGTGCGTGCCGCGCTGAAGGACAAGCTGCTGAAGCTCGTCGGCACCGACGTCGACCGCCGTCTCAACGCCGACAAGGAGGGCGCGAACAAGCCGAGCGTCATCATCATGGTCGGTGTGAACGGCACCGGCAAGACCACCACCGCGGGCAAGCTGTCACGACTGCTCGTCTCCGAAGGCAAGCAGGTCATGCTGGGCGCCGCCGATACGTTCCGCGCCGCCGCGGCCGACCAGCTGGAGACCTGGGGCGCGAAGGTGGGCGTGCCGGTCGTGCGCTCCGACAAGGACGGCGCCGACCCGGCTTCCGTGGCGTTCGAAGCGAGTGCCAAGGCCAAGGAGGCGAACGCCGACGTGCTCATCATCGACACCGCCGGTCGCCTGCAGAACAAGGCCAACCTGATGGACGAGCTCGGCAAGATCCGCCGCGTCACCGAAAAGAACCTGCCCGTGGAAGAGGTGCTGCTCGTGCTCGACGCCACCACCGGCCAGAACGGCATGACGCAGGCCAAGGTGTTCGCCGAAGCGATCGGCATCACCGGCGTGGTCCTGTCCAAGCTCGACGGCTCCGCCAAGGGCGGCATCGTGATCTCCGTGCAGAAGGAGCTCGGCGTGCCCGTCAAGCTCGTCGGCTTGGGCGAAGGTCCGGACGACCTCGCCCCGTTCGATCCGGAAGGCTTCGTCGACGGCATCCTTGCCTGACCCGCCTAATTCCGTAGCATCGCGCCTCCCGAAATCGGGAGGCGTTTTTTATTGCGTTATTGCGATCTCGAATGTCCGATTCCCCAGAATCGGACAAATAGGCCACTTCGGACCGCGCCTGGATGTCCGATTCTGCAGAATTGGACACGTGGCATACGGATTTCGCCCTCAAAACGTCCGATTCTGGAAAATCGGACAAACAGGGTACTTCGAACCACATTTGAATGTCCGATTCTGGGGAAACGGACATTTGGGACCCTGATTTTGGCGCGCGAATGTCCGATTCTGGAGAATCGGACAAACAAGGTTTCGATTTGGTACTTCAGATGTCCGATTCTGCAGAATCGGACATTCGGTGTGGCGGTTACTCCGCGGATACGGTTTCGGAGGTTTCGGAGATTTCGGAGGCTTCGGTGGTCCCGACGGTTGCAACAGTTTCGCCCGCGACCCCATCCACAGCACCCACCCCCGGCACCCTGCGGATCGTCAGCTTCAGCAACAGCGGTGCGACCAGTGTGACCAGCGAGATGATGAAGATGATCGTCGAATAGTATTCGCTGCCGAGCACGTGCTCGTTGAAGCCGATTTGCGCGGTGATCAGCGCCATTTCGCCACGCGGCACCATGCCCGCGCCAATCATCAGCGCGGAAGCTCCGCCGAAGCCGGCCATGCGTCCGCCCAGTCCGCAGCCGACGATCTTGGTGATCACGCCGAGAATCGTCATGATCACAATGAAGACAATCATCTTCGGATCGTCCACGCCCGTGGTCTGCAAACCGATGCCCACGAAGAACACCGGCACGAACAACGTGTCGCCAACCGGTTCGATGTACCGGTCCGCCTCCTCGGCGTAATCGCTGTTGCTGACCGCGATGCCGGCGAAGAACGCGCCCACCGCGTAGCTCAACCCGGCCAGATTCGACGCCCACGCCATCGCAAGACAGATGATGATCGCCATCACCGCGATGCCGGAAGGCGCCTTCAGCACGCCTGCCAACGTCATCAGCGCCGGCGCCACCCAGACCACCACCACGGCGGCTGCCACGAAGAACAGCACCTGCTTCAGAAGGATCATGCCGAGTCCGGCCACGTCCACGCTGCCGGTGTTGACGAGCGTGCACATCACGGATAGCAGAATCACGCCGATCACGTCATCCGCCACGGCCGCGCCGAGAATGGACACGCCCTCCTTGGAATCCAGCAGCCCGGCCTCTTTGAGCACCGCCACGGAGATCGACACGGACGTGGCGGAGAACACCACGCCGATGAATGCCGCCGGAATCGGCTTGAATCCGAACAGCAGGCTCACTCCGCCCATCACGGCCACGGGGAACACCACGCCCATGCACGCGATGATGATCGCGGCCTTCGAATACTTCTTCAGCAGCTGCAGATCGCAGCCGACGCCGCCCAGAAACATCAGAATGATGATGCCGAGGTCGCTGAACAGCGACAGCGAATCGCTCATGTGCAGCACGTTCAGCAGCGCCGGGCCGACGAGGATGCCGACGAGAATCTGCCCGATCACTTCCGGCAGCTGCACCTTCCTGCAGATCAGTCCGGAGACCGTGGTCAGCATCAGAATGGCGCATAGTGAAATGATGAACGTTGCCATAATTCTCGTCGCTCTCTCGTCCCGCACACCGCGCATATCGTGCGCCATGCGTCTCGCGCACGCCGCATGCGCCGCGCGTCCCGTAGGTTTCCTGCATTCAACTTACTCCGACCTCGTCCTTCGCTCGTCGCCGCAATTTCATATTGCGATTGCCGGACGGCCATACCGCGGCCGTCGCCGCGTAATCCGTTTCGTTGAATTTCCGGCATTCCGCGACTTTGATGGGCGTTTTTCTCGCATGCCGTTACGTCGCCGTAACACGTCGTAACGTTTTCAAAACGCGGCCGGCGTTCGATATCGTTCTGTCAGCCCCACACGATGGGGCGGGAAATGTGAATCAAAGACAGAGTTAAGAAAGAGGAGGGTGACATGGGCCAGCTTGATTCTGGAAATGCCGCGTGGATATTGACTTCCGCGTCCCTTGTGTTCCTCATGACGCCTGGTGTGGCGTTCTTCTATGGTGGCATGGTCCGCGCCAAGGCCGTGCTGAATATGATGATCATGGAGGCGGCCGCACTGTCCGTCACGATGATCATGTGGGTGCTGTGGGGTTGGTCGATCGCCTACGCCGGCACCTCGGTCGGCGGCATCTTCGGCGACCCGGCAACCGGCTTCCTGCTGAAGGACACCATGGTTTCCGACAATGGCGTATACACATCGGCAGCGCTGAACGGCAACAACTACCCGGTCAGCGTCGACGTGGCCTTCCAGTCCGCGTTCGCCATGATCACCGTCGCGTTGATCTGCGGCGCCATCGCCGAACGTGTGAAGTACTCCACGTGGATGATTTTCGTGGCGCTGTGGATCACGTTCGATTACGCTCCGCTCGCTCACATGGTGTGGAACGGCGGCCTGCTGTCCGCTGACGGCGCGATCTCCCAGGCCATCGGCGCCCAGGCGCACGATTTCGCAGGTGGTACGGTCGTCCATATCAACGCCGCAGTCGCTGCACTGATCATCGTGCTCATCATCGGCAAGCGTAAGGGCTTCGGCACGCAGCCGTTCCGTCCGCACAATGTTCCGTTCGTCATGCTCGGCGCCTTCCTGCTGTGGTTCGGCTGGTTCGGCTTCAACGCCGGTTCCGCCTTCGCAGCCAACGGCACCGCCGGCTACGCGTGGGTTTCCACGTCCGCTGCAACCGCTGCGGCAATGCTCTCCTGGGGCTTCACCGAGAAGATCCGCACCGGCCACTACACCGCAATGGGTGCCGCTTCCGGCATCGTCGCGGGCCTCGTCGCCATCACCCCGGCCGCCGATGTGGTCTCCCCGCTGTGGGCCATCGTCCTCGGCGCCATCGCCGGTGTGCTCACCTGCCTGGCCTGCGGTCTGAAGTTCAAGCTCGGCTATGACGATTCCCTCGACGTCGTCGGCGTCCACGGCGTTGGCGGCTTCACCGGCACCGTGCTCATCGGCTTCTTCGGCGAAGGCACCGGCCTGTTCGCAGGCGGCGACTGGAGGCAGCTGGTCGTCCAGCTCATCGTCGCTCTCGTGGCCATCGTCTGGTCCGCCGTCATCACCGGCATCATCGCCTTCGCTCTGGAGAAGACGATCGGCTGGCGCGTCACCGAAGCCCAGGAAGTCGGCGGCATCGATCTTGCCGACCAGGGCGAACGTGCTTACGATTTTGCTGGTACCGCCAGCTCCGTCCTCAAGGAGGTGAAGTGAGATGAAGCTCATTACCGCTATCATCCAGCCCCATAAACTCGACGATGTCAAGGAAGCCCTCGCCGCCGCGGGCGTGCACGGCCTGACCGTGTCCGAGGCCAACGGCTACGGTCGCCAGCGCGGCCACACCGAGGTCTACCGTGGCGCCGAATACACCGTGGATCTCATTCCGAAGATCCGCATCGAGGTGCTGTCCGACGACGCCGATGCCGAGACGCTGGTCGGCGTGATCGTCAAGTCCGCCGGCTCCGGCACCATCGGTGATGGCAAGGTCTGGGTGGCTCCGCTTGATTCGGTGACCCGCGTGCGCACCGGCGAGACCGGTTCCGCTGCCATCTGATTCGATTCCGTTTTCGATTTCGATTCGGACGGCTTCAATACCCCCGTGCTTCAAGGTTCGGGTTATCAATTAGGACGATCCCCGTACGTGCTTCGCGCCGTGCGGGGATTTCCATAGGTTCGTCTTTTTGGACGTCTTTTTGGACGTGTTTTCCCGGTTTTCAATGCGTCGGATTTCGTAAGGAACGTGCGTTATGGCTTCAGCGGTCGAAGGTCTCAAGAAACGGTTCATGGCTATGAGCCAGCCCGATAAGGACGGTGTCTACCGCGATGGCGCGGCGAAACGCAAAGCCCGAACGGACTTGGCCATGGGCAGCCTCAAACAGCTGTGGAACGAAGCCTGCGAGGCGGTTTCCTTCGACGTGCCGGCCACGGGCATCGGTCTCGGCGCGGTCGGTTCGCTGGCCCGTGGCCAGGTCGGCCCCAGCTCCGATCTGGATCTGGTGGTCATCTACGAGCCGCATGCGGTGAACGACAAGCAGCTCAACGAGCTCGCCAACAAATTGTGGTATCCGATTTGGGATTCCGGCCTCGATCTCGACCAATCGGTGCGCACCGTCGCGCAATGCGAGGCCGTCACCGACCGCGACCTGCCTGCCGCGATGGGCTGGCTGGATGTGGTGCCGATCGCTGGGGACACTCAGCTGATCGCGGACACGGCCACCTCCATATTGGAACGGTGGCGCAAGGCCGCCCGCAAGCGTCTGCCGGAGCTGCTCGGCTCCGCGAAGTCGCGTCTTGACGAATTCGGCCGCATGGCCTACATCAACCAGCCGGACATCAAGGAGTCGCGCGGTGGTTTGCGCGATTCCGTGCTCGTCTCCGCGCTCGCCGCATCCTGGCTTGCCGACCGTCCGCACGGCACGTATGACGACGCCGTCGAACGGTTGCTGGACGTGCGCGACTGCATCCATTTGGTCGCGGGCAAGGACACGAATCTGCTGTTGTCGCCATACCAGGCGAAGGTTGCGGCGATGCTCGGCCTGTCCGATCCGACGCTGCCCGAAGGCGAGCGCGAGGCGCAGTCGATCGACGATTTGCAGACGCTGCTGGCCCGCGTCGGCCGGCAAATCGCGTTCTCCCTTGATTCCACCGCGTCGCGCGCCGAACATTCGCTGACGCACGACAAGCCGCGATTCGCCTTCTTCCAAGTGTTCCAGCCGCGCGGTGGCGGCAAACGTCAGGCACCGACCTTCGATGTGATCGCCCCCGGCGTGGCCAAGCATGAAGAGGAAATAGTGCTCGCTCCGGGCGCGGAACCGGCCGCCGACCCGAACCTCGTGCTGCGCGTGGCCGTCGCAGCCGCGGAATTCGGCCTGCCAATCGCCCCGGGAACGTTGCGAAACCTCAAAAAGTGCCCTATCGGCGACCGCAACTGGACGGACGAATCGCGTGAACTGTTCATACGATTGCTGGCTTCCGGCCCCGCGCTGCTCAACGTGTGGGAAGACATCGATTTCATCGACGTGCCCGGCAAGCTCATTCCCGAATGGCTGGGCGTGCGCAACCGGCCGAGCGCGTCCGTCGCGCACCGATATACGATCGATCGGCATATGGTGGAGGTCGTCACGCGACTCGGTCGCGAGACGCCCAGCGGCGGACGGTACGACGACCGGCATTACGAGGCGCTGCTGCTCGCCGGCATACTGCACGACATCGGCAAGCGGCCGGGAGTGGCCGACCATGCGGCGGAAGGCGCGCGGCACGCGGCCGTTGTCGTGGAACGCATGGGATTCGACCGCGACATCGTCCGGTGGGTCACGTTGCTGGTGCGCGAGCATCTGACGTTGTCCGAATTCGCCACCGGCCGCAATCCCAACGATCCGAACGTCGGCGACGATTTGGCCGGCCGGCTCGACCATGACCCCGTTCTGCTGGACATGCTGTTCGACCTGACCCGCGCGGACGGCTCGTCCTTGGGCGCCACGTCCGGCGAGACCATTTCCAAGCAGTACGGCTGGAGCAGGTGGCGGGAGACGCTGGTGCGCACTATGTACAACGCCACCCGCTACCACATGTGAGCTGTTCGCCGCCCGTTCACGAAAAGTGGGGAACATATCACCTCACGTTCACTTCGGCAAATCGAAATATGGGGATTTCACGACAAAACGGAAAATGTCCCCAAGTTTTCCACTTGGTTATCCCCACTCTGTGGAAAAGTCGGAACGTTTTCCACATGGTTATCCCCAATATGTGGATAACTCGGCTTTTTTCGATTTTCTTATCCACAATGGGGTCTTCCGCGCGTGTCGCGGATCCGCGGAATGCCCCGATGCGGAGATTCATCCACAATCGCGGAGCCATGCCGGACGTGACGGCACGCAGGTATTATGGTTTTCCTCAGCATTGAAGATATTTTCGGTCGATTTCCTCGGTCGATGTCGCGTTTGGAGAGATATGGCGGAGAACGATTCGTGGGGTAACGATTTGACGCAGAACCGTGGTTTTTCTGGCGCCGGAAACGGCAGGAACGGCATGGACGGGCGTCCCGGACAGCCGGTTCGCGACGCCATCTTCGACCGCGTGCCGCCGCATGACGACGACGCCGAAATGGCGGTGCTCGGCGGCATGCTGATGAGCAAGGACGCCATCGGCGAAGTGTCGCAGATGATCGACGTGACCGATTTCTACCAGCCGCGCAATCAGACCGTCTACGAGGCGATCATCAAGCTATTTGCGGCCTCCCAGCCGGTCGACGCCGTGCTGGTGGCCAATGAGCTGCTCGCCGAGGGCAACTTGGAGAAGGTGGGCGGCTCCGATTATCTGCACAGTCTGGTGGCTTCGGTGCCGACGGCGGCCAACGCCACGTTCTACGCCGACATCGTGCATCAGCGTGCCATCCTGCGCAACGTGATCGCCGCCGGAACCAAAATCGCGCAGCTTGGCTACACCGCCGAAGGCTCGCAGGCCGAGGACGTCGTCAATCTCGCCCAGGCCGAGGTGTACGAGATGTCCACTGGCAAAGTGCGCCAGGATTACGCGCCGATCGGCAGCGTCATCGCCGAGACGCTCGACCAGATCGACCGCCTGCAAAGTGGCGAGGTGGCCAAAGGCGTGCCGACGGGCTTCCGTGACATCGACGAGATGACGCAGGGTCTGCAGCCTGGTCAGATGGTCATTGTGGCGGGACGACCAGGTATGGGCAAATCCACATTGGCTGACGACTTCGCCCGTTCCGCGGCGTTGCATCACAATATGACCACCATCATTTTCAATCTGGAAATGAGCAAAAACGAGGTGGCGCAGCGCATCATCTCCGCCGAAGCCAATATTCCGCTCGCCGCCATGCGCCGCGCGGAAGACATCACTCCCGAGCGTTGGGCCGTTCTGAACGAGTTGCAGGACAAGCTGCAGAACGCGCCGCTGTTCATCGACGACAGTCCGAACATGAGCCTGATGGAGATCCGTGCGAAATGCCGCCGGCTCAAGCAGACGAACGATCTGAAACTCGTCGTCATCGACTACCTGCAGCTCATGACCTCCGGCAAGGCCGTGGAAAGCCGTCAGCAGGAGGTGTCCGAGTTCTCCCGTGCGCTGAAGCTGCTCGCCAAGGAGCTTGAGGTGCCGGTGGTGGCGTTGAGCCAGCTGAACCGTGGCCCGGAAATGCGTCAGGACAAGAAGCCGCAGTTGGCTGATCTGCGTGAATCCGGCTCAATCGAACAGGATGCCGATGTGGTGTTCCTGGTGCACCGTCCGGACGCTTACGACAAGGAGGATCGCCCGGGCGAGGCCGACGTCATCATGGCGAAGCATCGTAATGGACCCACCGCCACGTTCAATCTGGCGTTCCTTGGCGCCTACTCGAAGTTCAAGGACATGCCCCAGGATTACCAGTCCCAGCAGGAGATGGTGTGATATGGCTTGGAACTCCTTCGCAACGCCCCTGATTGGCAAAGCCGTCCGCGCGGCCTCCCGTCTTGCGCACGGCGGCGGCAGCGCGTTCCCCGGCAAAATCGTGGAACGCATCGACCCGGACTTCCTCTCGCGCACGCTGGCGCAGCTGCCGCTCGGCGTGGTGCTCGTCTCCGGCACGAACGGCAAGACCACCACCACCCGCATGGTGGCCAGCATGCTCGAATCGCTCGGATTGAAGGTCTTCACCAATCCGACCGGCTCGAATTTCACTCGAGGCGTGGTCTCGTCGCTGCTCGCCGAAGTGTCGCTTTCTGGCAAGCTCGACGCTGACATCGCGGTGCTGGAGCTTGACGAGGCGTACGCCGTGCATTTCGTGCGCCAGGTGAGACCCGACTACTGCCTGCTGCTCAATGTGATGCGCGACCAGCTCGACCGTTTCGGCGAGATCGACAACACCGCGCGCCTGCTGAGCAAAGCCGCCGAAGCGACCACCGGAACCGTCGTGCTCAACCGTGAGGATCCGCGCATCGCCCGGCTTGCGGATGTCGTCGGCACTGAAGACGGCGTGGAGGTACGCTATTTTGGCCTTGATGAGTCGCTGCGCGGCTTCTTCCCGTCGGACGACGACATGCGCACCACCGTCGACGCGGAATCGCAGGACGGCCTGGAAAATGGCGGAAATACCGTCGATTCAGCCGATCGCGCGGCCGACGCGCTGCCCGCCGATGTGACATTGCGTTCCGTGGGCGACCATCGCGCCAGCTTCGTCATCGACGGTGAGACGTACGAGACGACCGTCAAGCTGGAAGGCGTCTACAACCTGTACAACGCGGCCGCCGCGCTCGCCGTGGTGCGTGCGGTCGCGGCGGACGCGCAGGCCATGTTCCTGCCGTTCGAAGAGGCGCTCGCCGAAGCTTCCGCATCTGATACGGCCGACACGCCCGATGTGAACGGCAAGTCCGGCACAGACGGCGCATCCGATCAGCCCGACCAGACCGCCGCGAACGCGATCCTGCGCCAGGCCGGAGTATCGCCGCGCATGATCGCCTTCGCACATGCCACCACGCAGGCCATGATCGATGCGGCCGGCGAGGTCACCCCGGCGTTCGGCCGTGGCGAGGTCATCACCGTGAACGGCTCGCCCGTGGAACTGCTGCTGGTCAAGAACCCGATGGGATTCCGCCTGTCCCTGGCCTCGTTCAAGCCCGAAGGCTGCAACACCATGATCTGCATCAACGACGAATACGCCGACGGCCGCGACATGAGCTGGCTGTGGGACGTGGACTTCACCTCGCTGCGCGGCACCGGCGTCAAGGCGGTGTCCGGCGTGCGCGCGTGGGACATGGCATTGCGCCTCGAATACGACCAGGTGCCCGTCGAACAGGTGAGCACCGACCTGGAGGAAACGGTCATGGCGTTCGTGAACGCGGATCCCGGTACCCCAAAACACATCTACTGCACGTACACCGCCATGCTGAAAACGCGCGCCGCACTAGCCAAAATCGCCGACGTGGCCGACGCCGGCGTGGGTAAGTGAGACGCGGCGAAGAAGAACGAGGAGACGATATGGGCCAGGTCATCGACATCGTGTCGCTGTATCCGAAGGACATGAACATCTACGGCGATTCCGGCAACGTACTCACCATCCGGCGCCGACTCGCGCTGTACGGCTACGAGCCGCGTATGCACGCCTACAACCAGGGCTGCGAATGGCCTGAACACGTCGACATGATTCTGGGCGGCGGCGGACAGGACACCGGCCAGAAGAAGATCATCGATGATTTCTTCCAGCGTGCCGATTTGCTGCGATCGCTGGCGGCAGATGGCGTGCCGATGCTTATGATCTGCGGCCTGTACCAGCTGTTCGGCGAGTATTTCGAAACGGTGGACGGTTCCCGTCTCGAAGGCATCGGCGTGATTGGCGCGTACACGGTGGGACGCGAGACGCGCATGATCGGCAATCTTACGGAACATTCCGGCGATTTCGGTGACATCATCGGCTACGAGAATCATTCCGGACAGACGTTCCTGCGCGACGGCGTCCAGCCGCTCGGCACGGTCGACGCGGACGGCACCGGCAACAATGGCGAGGACCATACGGAAGGCGCGCGTGTCAACAATGTGATCGGCACGTACATGCACGGCTCGCTGCTGCCGAAGAATCCCGCGATCGCCGATTTCCTGATCCGCACCGCCGTGGAACGCCGCTACGGCACGTTCGACCCGGCTGCGGCCGGACAGACGGACGAGCAGCGCGCCGAATTGCGCCGCATCGACGCCATCGCCGACCGCGCCCGTCGCGTGGCCATGTCCCGTCCGCGCTGAGCGTGTGGGAACCGTCCCGTATTCCGCCAATCGCCATGCGATTGACCGGTTCTGCCTCCCGCATATGTGGAGCATTTGCGATACAGTAGGTACCACCATCACCTAAAGGAGGACATCATGGCTGATATTAATTTTGGTGACGGCCTGCGCAAGGTTTTTCTCGCCGGCATCGGTGCTTTGGCGACCACTGTTGAGAAGAGCCAGGAAATCGTCGACGACCTCGTCAAGAAAGGCGAGCTGACCGTCGAGCAAGGCAAGGCCCTCAACGCCGAACTTAAGCACAAGGTCGAAGAGGCCAAGGAAACCTCCGAAGCCAAGAACGAAGCCGCTCCGGCCGAAACCGAAGACAAGGCCGAATAAGGCAAAACCCTCGTATCGCCGTCTGCAGCGCACGCCCGCGCCCGGACGGCGATTTGTTATGCCCGTCCTATGCGCATCGTCCATGCGCCGATCGCCCAGTAATCCCAACCGTTTGCGAGCAGTGATATGTCTTTGAAATCGTCATCGGACAAGCCGGACACGGCACGCCCCGAAAGCGTCGAACCGGTCACGCTGTCCGATAGGGTCAACGCGGTCATCAACCCATCCGCCGACCCCTCGCCGGACGCGGCCTCGCGGATGAACGGGCAATCGGCGGAAACCATCGGCATCTTCGGGCCTCACAAGGACACATTCTCCGAACGCTACCATCTGACCCGGCGCGGCAAGCTCAAGCGGCTCATGCAGATCGCGTGCATCGCCAACCAATTCGACGTGGTGCACGGGCTCACGCCAGTCAAAATGCGGCTTATGCTCGAAGCGCTCGGCCCCACCTTCGTGAAGGTCGGACAGATTCTGTCCATGCGTTCCGAAATCCTGCCCCAAGCGTTCTGCGACGAGCTGTCCAAACTGCGCGCCGACGCCGACCCCATGCCGTACAGCACGGTGCTGAAAGTGCTGGAAAACGAGTACGGACGTCCCGTGGACGAGATCTTCGAACACATCGACGCCACACCGCTCGGCTCCGCAAGCCTGGCGCAGGTGCATCGCGCCAAACTCTCCACCGGCGAGGATGTGGCCGTCAAAGTGCAACGGCCGGGCGTGCGCGAAACCATGGCGCAGGACGTGTCCATCATGCGCACCATCGCCAAAGTCGCCACCAGAACCATGCGCAGCGCGCAGGTGGTGGACCTTTCCGGCGTGGTCGAAGAGCTGTGGGACACCTTCGAATCCGAAACCGACTTCCTCATCGAAGCCCGCAATCTGGCGGAATTCAAACGATTCTGCGAGCGCTACAAGTACATGGACTGCCCGAAGCCGTATCCGGAGCTCTGCACCGAGCACGTGGTGGTCATGGACTATGTCGAAGGTATCTCCGTGTCCCATCCGGACGAGCTCATCGCGGCCGGCTACGACCTGAAGGAAATCGGAACCAAACTGGTGGACAACTACGCCACGCAGGTGCTTGACGAGGGCTTCTTCCACGCGGATCCGCACCCCGGCAACATCATGGTGCGCGGCGGGCAGATCGTGCTGCTTGACCTCGGCATGACGGGTCGGCTCAACGCCAAAACCCGCTCCGTTCTGAAGGACATGATCTTCGCCGTGGCCGAACAGGATTCGCCGGCGCTCGCCGACGGCCTGCTGCGGTTCGCCGGCACCGAAGCCGATTCGGAGGATTATCCGGCCCTGCTGGCCGACTTGGACGTGATCGTCAAGGAATTCGGCACGGTGGATCTGGCCGAACTCGACATCGCGGCCATGCTGACGGCATTGACGCAGATGGCGCAGCGCCACGGCATCGAAGTGCCCGGCACCGTCACCACGGTCGGCCGCGCGCTGGTCACTTTGGAAGGCCTGCTCGACAAGTTCATCCCCGACGTGAACATGATTCAGATCATCTCCGACCACATCGCGGCGAGCACGTCGAAGAAGGATTTCGTCAAGGACGAAGCGAAATCGCTGGCAGTTGAGGGGCACCAGGCGCTGCACAGCCTGCTGGCAGCCGCCAACGAGCTGGAGGTGGCCTCCCGCATGCTCACGCGCGGCCAGCTGCGCGTGAATATGGAGATGGTCGGATCGCAGGAACCGATTCATCTGCTCGCCAACATGGTGAACAGGCTCACGATGGCGCTTATCGTGGTCGGCCTGTTCGTCGGCTCGTCGATCGTGTACTACGCGGGCATCAAGCCGGTGATCTTCGGCATTCCGATCGTCGGCTTCCTTGGCTATGTGATCGCGTTCATCCTGTCCGTCTGGATCGTGTTCGACATCTATTTCAAGGGGCGCAGTTCGAAGAAGCGGTAGCCGATCGGCGTTGTCATGATGCTCTAGACTTGGCTTCCGTCCGTTTTCGCCGGTTGCGACCGGCGGGTCATGCAGGTCGTCAGGAGGTGCGTATGGCGGGCCGGCAGCCATGGCGTCCGATGACGTTCGACGAGGCGATCGACGTTTCCACGCAGAGCGTGCTTGGCGAGGCGTCCGACCCGTTCTCAAACGCTCCCGGCGGCTCGCACGCTTCCGGCGATAACGATTCGCTATCCGCCAAGGACAAGGAATACCAATCCCTGCTGGACGCCGGCGGCGGGGTGATGGGCACCATCCGCGTGCCCAAAGTGTCCATCAAACTGCCGATCTACCACGGCACTTCCGATGTGGCGCTCGCTTCGGGCGCAGGGCATCTGTATGGCACGAGTCTTCCGGTGGGCGGCGTGAGCACGCATGCGGTGATCACCGGGCACCGTGGACTGGTCGAGGCGGCCATGTTCACGCGTTTGGACGAGATGAAAAGGGCGATTTCTTCTACATCGAGGTGATGGGGGAGACGCTCGGCTACGAGGTGGACCGCATTGAGGTGATCGAGCCTTCGGACACGTCGAAGCTGCGCGTGGTCAAAGGCGAGGATCGTGTGACGCTGATGACCTGCACGTCATACGGCGTGAACACGCATCGTCTGCTGGTTTCGGGGCATCGCGTCTCCATTCCGCAGCCCGCGCAAAAGTGTCGCATAATGCGCTTGTCTGTTCCCCCGTATTCGATGTGGCTGACAGCAGATCTTGAGCTGGTATGACCCCATGTAGTAGACTTCCGACCATTATTGGCTGGCACCATGTCGATAAGTGGTCGTTTGGTGTCGGTAGGGGTGTGAAACCGTTGGTTGGGGCTGCGGACGTTTTCTTGGAGATAATCACGCAGCCATTCCTTGGCTCTGACGGTATTGTACCGGACTCATCCAACCGAGCGACTGTTTGATGCGCTCATGGTTGTACCAGCGGATGTACTCGTCGATCAGGACGAGCACCTCGTCACGGGTACGCTCCTCCCAACGCTCGGGATAGACGGATTCCGTCTTCATACGTCCGAAGAACCCCTCCGCGGCGGCGTTGTCCGGCGAACAGCCCTTCGCGCTCATCGACCGCGTCAGGCCGTACCGTTCCATGAGATCCAGCCATCCGGGCCACCGGTAATGGCAGCCGCGGTCGGAATGCACCAGGGGCTTCGCCCCCTCCGGCAGTGTTTCCGCGGCCTTGACGAGCATCCTGTTGGCGAGCTCCGCGTTGGGACTGAAACCGGCCGTGTACGCTACGATCTTGCCGTCGTGGCAGTCGATCATCGGGGAGAGGTACACCTTCCCGTCCCGGGCCTTGATCTCGGTGATGTCCGTGAGCCACTTCTCGTTTGTATGTGATCAAATAAAGGTGTCCAGCGTCGGCACTTGTTTCTGTACACCCTGAGCGTTCAATTTGAACAGTGTCGTCGGTGACGGTGCCGGTGGAATGAGAACACCGGCACCGTCCGGTTCCTTGGTAAATTCCCGAGTGCTTATCAACCAAACTGATGGTTCCCGGGAGGAAAGGAAATGACGACACCGGTGTGTGTTCAGCGGTGCTTGCTGTCATCGGCATCACGCCGTGGCGAACGGTGCGATCCACCTGGCCGGTGTTCGTCGGCGCGCCCTGCTCCGCTCTCGCGGTGCTGCTCTACGGCAAATCCGGCGGCGACACCTGGTGGCAGTGGGGGCTTATGCGCGTCACCGACCGTTCGGCCGAACTCGCCTTGGCGACCGCTTTGCGCATCCTCGCCATCGGCATTCCCGCGATCATAGCGGTGCTGGGCATCGACGTCACGGACCTGGCGGATTCGTTCAGCCAGATTCTGCACCTGCCCGACCGGTTCGTGTACGGCGGCCTTGCAGGCATGCGTCTGTTCTCCGTATTACAGGACGATTGGGCGGCGCTGTCCGCCTCGCGCCGGTCGCGTGGTTTGGGGGACGACAATGCGCTACGCGCGTTCCTCCCACAGTCCTTCGCGCTATTGGTGTTGTCCATCAGACGTTCCACCACGCTGGCCACGGCCATGCAAGCCCGCGGATTCGGCGGCAGCGGGCCGCGCAGCCATGCCCGCGTGAGCGAAGTACACACCCGTGACAAGGTGTTCCTTGTGGTGTGCCTGGCGTTGCCGGTCATCGCGCTGTGCCTGGCATGGCGGTTCGGCACCTTCTCCTTCTTCGGCAACTGAGTTCTCGGCGGCTGCGCGGGGGTGAAAACGGGGGAGCTGAAAAGTCAAAGGTTTGACGTTGCGAAAACGTGGCACGGTGCGCGTGTTGTTACCGCAATGTGCGGAATGTTCCGATATGGTCGGGGGCGGGAAGAAGATTTGAGGAACAGCGGGTCATGACGTATTCGCTGGTATAGGGGGTCGTAATGGGATAGGATCAAAGCCCGTTCGCACTGTTGCCCGCGGCGAAGGAAGAGGACGCCGCATGGCGGGGGTGTGGACTTGGGCATTGCATGAATTGGGCTGTTGGCGGAGAGGAAGAGGCTCTGCTGATGCAAGTTACGGTGCCAATGCTGGACCGGGAACGCCTTATGTGAGGGGTTGGATACGTCGCCATGGTGGCGGCAGTCTGGTTACCGATTGGCGATACGGGTTCATTGGTTTTGAATTTGGATATTGATTGGAGTGGTTGCCATGGTGAAGGTTGAGGGTCCGTTCACGTTGCTGTCCCCGGAGGAGACGGGGCGTCTGCGCGCGATGGGCGTGGATCTGGAGCATTGCAGGAATTGGGTCGTCGGCGGGGGCGGCGAGGCGCTGCTCGCGGATACCCCGGGGGGCGCGTGGTTGTCCGGCTTGTGGGGGCGTCGTACGTATTTCGTGTATCTGTTCGTGTGGCGGGGGACGCCGCTGTTGGCGGACATCGATTGGCGGAGCGTCCCCGGCGGAGGGCACGAGTACGACGTGTATGCCATGTCGAGGCCGGAGAGCCTGCCTGCGGACTGGTACAAGGCGCGTTTCAGTGATGTCGGCCTGCTGGGGGAAACGGTGGAAGTTGACGAGGGGATGCTGCGGATGCTGGCCGCGATGCTGCGGATCCAGTACCGTGGCTGGCTGTCGTACGGCGGCCTGTGGCCCGAGGGCGTGGGCTGGGACGATGTGGACCGTTCCGGCCTGAAGATTCGTGAGGGAAGTCTGGTGGACCCATGGGACGCGCCCCTGACCCGCTACCGGTGGCGTGTGCCGACCAGGGAGGAGTACGCGTACGCGGCGGGACTGTCCCCCGAGGGGTTCGCCGAGCAGGTGCGGCCTGGCGAGAAAGTGACGATTGACGACGCGGGCCGGTCCGTGCTGTGGGAGGTCCCTGTGCTGCATAACCCGCATGGCGGCGGCAGTGGGACCGAGGGCGGGTTCATCCACGGCGGCGTCGAGTACGGGTGGTCGCAGGTGCGCGAGGATTTCTCCCGTCCGGTGGGCGAGCGGCGGGTGATGGCCCGGCGCGTGTTCTTCGGTCAGGGGAACGGTCCGTACATCCCGGACGCGGCGTTCCTGCGCGCCTACTGGGACGCGGGTTATGCGCGCACGGCTCCGGCGAGGTTGACGTATCGGGGCGTGTCCGTTGACCTGCCCGAGATCCTTCCCGTGGATCGTCCCATGTAGGGGCTGTAGGGAGGCGGGATGCAGCCGTCGCCGTGAAGGTGGCAGTCTGGTTACCGATTGGCGATACGGGTTCATTGGTTTTGAAGTTGGATATTGATTGGAGTGGTTGTTGTGGAATTTCATGATTTGGCGTGGTGGGAGGCGCAGCTCGGCCTCGACAAGACTGGACGGACTCAGCTCGAGGAAGATCTACAGATTGTATGCAAGGAGCTTCCTAAACCCATGGACGATAAGGACGCATACACGAAATTGCTGAACGCGAAAGGCCGAGCTTGGGAAAGGATTTTCGACGCGTTGGGCGTGGGTGACTCGTTGGACGGGTTCTCGCGCATGGAGTCTTTCTTGGGCGGTGTGCTTTCCTCGGGCCTTGCCGCGAATCAGGAGGGGTGCATGTATGCGGGAGGTATGTCCGTTGACGGCCATGCCGGGTTCATGTGGAAGGCGATGGACACGTATGACGGTCACGGGTACATCTCCTCGACCGAGGCAGGTCGGCTCATGAACGACGAAGGGTTCCAACAGTCGTTGGCGAACCGCTTCCCCTCCCTGATCAAAGACGTGCTGGGTGGCGATCCCAGCGAAAAAGATGCCATTGGCGATTCTCGTGACGGTTGGTCACGTGCTGGCAAGCTATTCGACTCCGACACCGGGGTTCTAGGGAAAAGCAAGTATGGTGACGTATTAGGACTCAATGATTTCTTCTCCGAACGTTACGTTAGCTCGCTGCGGTGTTCAGATGTGGAAACCTTCTTCATGGGTGATCCGGGGGCTGCGGACGTTTTCTTGGAGATAATCACGCAGCCATTCCTTGGCTCTGACGGTATTGTACCGGACTCATCCAACCGAGCGACTGTTTGATGCGCTCATGGTTGTACCAGCGGATGTACTCGTCGATCAGGACGAGCACCTCGTCACGGGTACGCTCCTCCCAACGCTCGGGATAGACGGATTCCGTCTTCATACGTCCGAAGAACCCCTCCGCGGCGGCGTTGTCCGGCGAACAGCCCTTCGCGCTCATCGACCGCGTCAGGCCGTACCGTTCCATGAGATCCAGCCATCCGGGCCACCGGTAATGGCAGCCGCGGTCGGAATGCACCAGGGGCTTCGCCCCCTCCGGCAGTGTTTCCGCGGCCTTGACGAGCATCCTGTTGGCGAGCTCCGCGTTGGGACTGAAACCGGCCGTGTACGCTACGATCTTGCCGTCGTGGCAGTCGATCATCGGGGAGAGGTACACCTTCCCGTCCCGGGCCTTGATCTCGGTGATGTCCGTGAGCCACTTCTCGTTCGGCGCTTCGGCCGTGAAGTCGCGGTTGACGAGGTTGCCGGGCGCGGGCGTGGTCTCGCCCTCGTAGGAGCTGTACCTGCGTCGTCTCGGCACGTGCGCCGTCAGACCGTCCTCGGCCATGATCCTGCGGATCACCTTTTCCGAGACGCCGGTTTGGAGCGTGGCCTTGATCCTGCGGTACCCGTACCTGCCCTTGGACGCGGCGAACGCCTCCGCCACCTCCGTCCTGAGTCCTGCGTATTTGTCAATGGCGAGCCTGGCGTGGTGATAGTGGTAGCTGCTCGGCGCGATGCCGAGCAAGCATATCATCGAGCTGAGCGAATACGCCGGCCTCAGACGGTCGATCAGCAGCGTCTTCTCCCTGTTCGACAGGCGCCGCAGATCGGCGCCTGGGTCTTTTTTACGACCTCCACCACCTCCCGCATCAACGCGTTCTCCAGCTCCAGCTCCTCGACCCTGCGGCGCAGCGCCTCCGCGTCGTCGTTGCCGTCCCCGGCATTCCGGCTTCGCCGCGGCGCGGGCTTGTTGGACTGGCTGGCGTTCCTGTTCCTGGGTTGCAGCGCGGCCATGCCGCCCTCCCGGTACGCCTTGACCCAGTTGTGGACCGCGCCAATGCTCACGCCGAGCTGTCGGGCGGCCTGCTTCTGCTGCATGCCGCCCAGCACCAGTTCGATCGCCTTGGTCCTTGTCTCCAGTGGGATGATGGGTTTCGCCATATGGCCAGCATACCGGGGATCCGCCGCAAGCCAGCGTTCCAGGCACTGTCTGGTCGGGGATCCCAGGCGTTTCACCACTTGGGCCGTGGTCATCGGCGTGGTGAAATACAGCTCCACCGCGCGCTGTCTTTCCTCGGGACTGAACATATGATAATCCTTTCGTTCAGTCTCCAAGAAAACGTCCGCAGCCCCGTTTTTGCAAGGCTTTAAAAGCGTAAGACGGGGTTTCGTAAGTGGCGAGGCATTCTTGTTCGAAGCAGAGGCCAAACGCAGGTAGCCCGAACACGTCTATGCAAAGGTTCGCAAAAGTCTTGCCATTCCCTTGCGCCGAACCGGTTCGTCGCGGCCATCGTCGCGGCCGTTCTGCTGTTCGTCACAGTGCTTATCGCGCCTTCAGCCCAAGCCAACGACACTTCGAATGTGCCGTATAACAACCATGTGGTGAAGGACACGGTCAGTCCGTCCGGCACCTCCATTGACCTGTTCGACTACTGGGTGCAAACGTGCCATCAGGCGGACGGCACCGACGCTTCCAACCAGCGGAATATGGGCATCAACAGCGGCAAGCAGCTGAAAATTCACCTACAGCGGTTTCGGCAACATGGGCCAAAGCGTCAATGCGTGGACCGGAAGCGCGCGACCGAATTTTAACATCGTCCAGAACACCTTGGTCAACGGCTACCCGCAGCTCAAGGCCGGCAGGCAGTATGACTCGAATAAGACGACCGACGGCACGCAGTCGCTCGACTACCTGTTCGATCCAGCAAGCACGGATTCGGCCACGCAATACCGCAAGACCTACACCAATCTCAAAGGTCTGCTCCAGCTGAAAAACGGCTATTACACGTACGACAGCGCGAAGAACTTCGCCGCATTGGTCACCAAAGCCGGCGATTTCGCCACAATCGGTTTCGGCGAGTTCAGCTTCTCCAAGCCGGGTGCCTACGTGTACAAGGTGACGGAGGTTGCCGGTTCGGACGCCACGCTTTCGTACGCGACGAACGTACGGTATCTGCGATTCCGCGTCGAGGGGGACCAGATGAAGGGCGTGTATTCCGTTATCGCGACCACGCCCGGGTACGATGCGCCGACGGCCACCGACGAGAACGACGGCGCCGCGTTCGTGAATGTGTGCAGAAGTGCGGAGCAGTTGCCGCTCACCGGAGGTCTGACCACCAGGAACTTCCTGATCGGCGGGGGCATTGTCGGCTTGCTGGCGGTTATCGCCGGATTCGCCGTCCACGAGTGGTGGCTGCGCTAGAAGCGCAAGGAGCAGTTGCTGGAATAGGTGGCGGCCGCCGGAGGCTTCATGGCACGAGTCGCGCGTGCCGATGTGCCTTACACCGTGCGTTCTTAGAAATCCCATGGGTCAACCAGCTGCACGCCAGCGCCTTCGAAATCCTTGATATTACGGGTCGCTACAACGCAGGCGTTGGCCTTCGCCGTCGCCGCAATCTGCGCGTCCGCGAAAGCGGTCGGCCTGCCATTGCGCTCGCGCATCGCCAGCATCGCGGCGCAGTTGAGACTTGCCGGCAGATCGAACGGCAGGATGCGGCTGCCGAACGTGGCGAGCAGGTGCTCCAGCGCCTGTTCCAACTGCCGTCTGCGTTTGCCGTCGGGAAGCCGTTCGATGCCGTGAAGCAATTCGGTGACGGAAATGGTGCTGATGAACGCCTGTGGAAGGTCGAGCGACTGCAGGAAGTCGAGCACGTGTGGATCGCAGTCCCTTTTCATCGCCTCCGAAAGCACGTTGGTGTCCAGCAGATAACGTCGTGCGTCGGCGCCGCCGTTCATGCGACGTTCACCGGTCGCGGACCGTCCTCATCGTTCCGACGTTCCGGAAGATCCAACTCATCATCGCGCAGGCCACCATCCAAATCGGCGCGGATTTGGCTGAAGAAATCGCCGGCTGTCACTATGCCGTGCGCAACGTAACCGGCGGTGTAATCCTCCAGAATCGACCGCACCTCGGCCTCCGTGGACCGGCCGTGGTCGTGCGCCGATTGCTTCAGCCGCGCCAGCACGTCGTCGTCCAATCGGCGGATCGTGATCGAAGCCATCCCCGCTCCTTCCATGACCGTATTATCGAGTGATAGCATAATGCTATCACTGTAGACAGCGGCACAGCATTGGCGAAAACTGAATAATCGGTGAAAACGTGAGCGAAAAAAGTCGAAGTGGGCTACGCTCGTAGGAGATGGCTTGCCGCGTAACGGGACGCGGCGGGCGGGCCGATCGCAAGGAGGATGCCCATGTCAAAGTCGTTTCTCAAGAAGGCGCTGCTCGGTGGCGCTGTGGTCGCGGGTGCCGCTGTATGGGCAATCGCTCCGCGTTCCTTCTCCGACAAGCGCCGTAACTACGTGCCGGCCATTCCGGACGTGTGGTACGCGCATCGCGGCCTGCATGACGCCGGTTCCGGCCTGACCGCGCAGTATGCCGACGAAAGCGGCGAATATGTGGCGCTTGCCCGTCGCATGGCCATGAAGGCCGGCTACAGTAGCCCGGACGTGTCCGGCGTCATCGCCCCGGAAAACTCGCTTGCCGCCTTCGCCGCCGCCTGTGAGGCGGGCTATGGCATCGAACTGGATTTGCAGATGACGCGCGACGGCGAGGTCGTGGTCGTGCATGATGGCGATCTGATGCGCGTCGCCGGAGATCCGCGCCGCATCGAGGATCTCACCTACGATGAGCTGACCCGCATTCCGCTGTTCCCGACCGACGCTCCGGGTGCCTGTAAGGCCGCGCCGTTGCCGTTGGCATTGGAGGATCCGCCGCTGGTTACCACCCCCGACAATGCTCCGGAAGGTTACTACCAGCACGTGCCGCTGTTCGCCGACGTGCTCAAGGTGGTGGCCGGTCGCGTGCCGCTGATCGTGGAATACAAGTTCGACGACAATTCGAAGTGGGATCCGCGCGACGTGGAGCTCATGGAGAAGGGCGACGCGCTGCTGCAGGCCTATTCCGGCAAATACGTGATCGAATCGTTCAATCCGGCGGCCGTGAACTGGTACAAGGAGAACCGTCCGGAAGTGTGCCGCGGACAGCTGTCCTGGTGGCCGGAGGGCGATGAGAAGCCCGCCGATCCGGTCGCGCTGGGCAAGGAATATGCGGCCGGCGCATTGGTGTTCGACTGGATTTCCCGCCCCGATTTCATCGCCTACGATTGGAAGGGCGGCAACAGTCCGCAGATGAAGCTGGCGCGGTTTATGGGAGCCATGCCGGTGTCGTGGACGGTGCGCAGCCGCGACGAATACGCGCAGTGCAGCGATCAGTTCGATCGCCACATCTTCGAAGCGTTCGTGCCCGACGAGCGGTAGCGTCGTCTGGCATACGGCTTATACGGCCGATATGGCCGATATAGCAACGGCGGTGCCGGATATGCGGTCCATTTCCCGGTTTCGGGTTGCGGACGCATATTCGGCACCGCCGTTTTTTCGTGGGTGTTAGATCGACGTCGAAACAGGTGTTCTCGTTCGTTCCGACGCGCGACGCAATGGATGATCAGTCGATTACGCCATACAGACGATCGCCTGCATCGCCCAAGCCTGGCACGATGTAGCACTTGTCGTTGAGCTTCTCATCAACGGCGCACAGTACCAGCTTGAACTTGATGGATGGATCAAGTTTCTCCTCGACAAACTTCAGACCTTCCGGAGCGCCCAGAATGCACACTGCGGTGATGTCCTTGGCGCCGCGCTCGGCCAGGTAATGGGTGGCTGCGACCAGCGTGCCGCCCGTGGCGAGCATCGGATCGATCAGGAAGCACTGACGGCCGGTGAGATCCTCGGGCAGACGGTTCGCATACGTGATCTGCTCGGTCGGGTTCTCCTCATTGCGCTTCATGCCCAGGAAACCGACTTCCGCGGACGGAATCATCTTGGTCATGCCGTCGAGCATGCCGAGACCAGCGCGCAGCACAGGCACGATGATCGGAGCCGGCGAGGCGATGTGCTTGCCGATCATGGGAGCGACCGGGGTTTCGATCGGCTTGTCCACGACCTCGACGTCGCGGGTCGCCTCGTAAGCCTCCAGCATGACGAGTTCGGAGATGAGCTCGCGGAAGGTGGAGGAAGGAGTGTTCTTGTCACGAAGGACGGTGAGCTTGTGGTCCACCAGCGGGTGGTTCAAAACGTGAATATCCATGGCTTCTAAGCGTAGTCCATAGACCGTATGCCGGGAAACACGTCGTTTTGGCTTGGAATGACGATTTTGGCTTGAAATGGAACGCTACTTCGGAACGAGGCGAAAAGAAGAAGGAATGCGCCGAACCACGAAAGCGCCTGTCGGCGCAAAGGCCGCTCGCAGCGGCAAAAAATGGAGCCCGGGGCTATGCATGGCCCGACGCGAATTCCTATTGTACCGTCGATTCAGTCACCGCGAATTGCCGTGTCGCGGCAGCTATTTCGATCATTCCAATCGTCCGCGTTTCCACAGATTCGCCCCATGGCGGAAATCCTTGGCCGTGGCGAACAAGTTGCCCGCGGTGTGCATCAGTCGTGCGGATTTCGCGCGCGCACGCTTCTCGACGGCGGAAGGTTGTCCGGCGGAATTGGCTGCCGCGGAAGAAGTCGCAGTGACAGAAGACGCCGAATCGCCGGAAGTGCCGAACGAAGCCAACTTGCGTGCCTCGATACGCAGCCCCAACGCGACCACGTCGGTGAAGGCCGCGGCACGCTCGAGCGCCACCGCGAAATCGCCGGTGAACGCGCCGGCCAGAATCGAATCGGCGGTGCGAGCGATGTCGTCCTCCGTCGGCGCCTGATCCACGCCCGCGATCGCGGATGCCGTGGTGGCCACCGGCTCGCCGATGCGCCACAACCGCGCGATCGATTCGCGGTTCTTCCGCATCCATGTGCGCAGCAGATACAGCCGCCACAGAATGCCCGGCAGCGAATCGGGATCGGCATGGCTCCACAATTCGGCGATCACATCCACGCCTTCGCGGTCCACCAGTGTCAGCACGCGCTCCACCAATTCGGCGCTCTGCGTGTGGTGCACGCGGTCAAGCAGGGCCGCCGCCGAAGCGTGGCTCATCTCGCTGATCTGCGCCGGATCCGCGCCTCCCGCGATGTTGTCGGCCATCATCTGGTCGAGCTGTCCGGGGCGTGCCGGACGTGGGGAGCCGGTGTTGGTGAAACCGGCGGAACGGCTGGGAATTACTGAGCCTGAACCGTAGTGCATGTTAGTAGACAATGGGCGCGACCTTCTGGATGTCGATGATGCTGGGACCTTGCGGAGTATCGATGATGAACAGTGCCACGGCCGTTCCGGTGGGCATGAACGGCGATTTCGCGATGAGCTGTTTGGCGAGTTGCTTGCGTGAGCAGAGGCCGCGCAGATGGTCGTACATGCCGCCGATGACCGGACGATGCATGCAGATGGCCGTGGTTTCGCGGCTGTCGAGCGTCCGCATGATTTGCTCACGGAATGCCATCCACGCGATGGCAGGATGTTCGGCGAACGCGTCCTCCGTCAGCGCGTCGACGTGCTCCATCGGGCGTTCGGTCTGCCAGCTGAGCACCTGCAGCGTCTCTTGGCAGCGCAGCCACGGCGACGTGGCCAGACGGGTCGGATTGAAGCAGGCGAGCTCACGATTGAGCGCGAACGCCATGGCGGCGCCTTTCGGTGTGATCGGACGGTTCGCGTCGGTGCCCTTCCACGATTTGCGCGATTCCGCCTTCGCATGGCGCACGATCAGCAGTTTCTGCGCCCTCGCCGCGCCTTCCTGCACCCGATCCACGAATACGGCGAGCGTTTCCTTATCCGTGGAATGCGTCAGGATCTTGCGCGCCTCGCGCAGCGAGACCCAGACGATGTCGTTGATCTCGCCCACGTCCGCGCGATGCACCGGGCCGAACGCGTCCAGCAAATGCTCGGCGTCGTCGGCGGAAATCGATTGCGCCATCCAATACAACGTATGCTTGGTGTCGGCCGTGCAATCGCGCGAATGGCGGGTTTTCTTGCCTTCCTCGGAAAGCGGGTATTCGACTTCGCACAGATACGGTCCGAGCGACACGGATTCGCCCGTCTCCTCGCCGATTTCGCGCACGGCCGCATGCCGATGCGTTTCGTTGGGCTCAAGCTTGCCTTTCGGCCAGCTCCAATCGTCGTATTTCGGACGATGCACGATGCATACTTCGATGCTGTCGAGCTGCTCTTCGGTCGATCGCTGCGCTGCGATCGCCGGATCCGCCGCGATGTCGCTGCCGGTCTTCCATCGCCATACGATGCCTCCGGCGGCCTCCACGACACGTCTCATCTTTTCGCTCATGTCTTCCTATTCTAGGCTGGGGCTTCCGGGCTGGGCGGATCGGTTGCGGCCTTATGCCGCGGAAGCCGTCCGTATGCAGACTATCTGTACGCAACCACCCGTGCACAAACCACCCGTGCACAAGGCAATGGCCGACCCGCGCGATCACGCAGGCCGGCCATTACTCCTGATTCGCGTCAGTGACGCGCCGGACGACGGGTGTGTTTCTTGATGAGGTATTCCTGGCTGTCGACCAGCGGACGTCCCTCCTCATCCTTGCAGTGGCGCACATAGGTGCCGTCGGGCTGCATGTGCCACGATGCGGTGGAATCGGCCATCTGCAAATCGACGTACTTGATGAGCTCGTCGATCTGTTCCGGAGCCACGATGCGCACCAGCGCCTCGACTCGACGGTCGAGGTTGCGGTGCATCAGATCGGCGGAACCGATCCACACCTCCGGGCCGGCTGCGGGGCCTTCGCCGATCTGCGGGCCATCGGAGTTGGCGAACGCGTAGATGCGGCTGTGCTCCAGGAAGCGGCCGAGGATGGAACGCACGCGGATGTTCTCGGAAAGTCCCGGAACGCCGGGCTTCAGCGCGCAGATGCCACGTTCGACGATATCGATCTTCACACCGGCCTGGCTTGCGCGGTACAGCGCGTCGATGGTCTTCTCGTCGACGATGGAGTTGACCTTGATCTTGATCCACGCCTCCTTGCCGGCGCGTGCGGCGTCCTCCTCGCGGCGGATGCGCTGGATCAGGCCGGAGCGCACGGTGCGCGGCGCCACCAGCAGACGGTGGAAGCTCGACTTCGGCGCGTAGCCGGACAGCTGGTTGAACAGGCGGGTCATATCCTGGCCGACCACCGGATCGCAGGTCAAGAGACCCAGATCGGTGTAGATGCGGGCGGTCTTCGGATTGTAGTTGCCGGTGCCCACGTGGCAGTAGCGGCGCAGTCCGTCGGCTTCCTGACGCACCACGAGGCTCAGCTTGCAGTGGGTCTTCAATCCCACGATGCCGTACACCACGTGCACGCCCGCGCGTTCGAGCTTGCGTGCCCACGCGATGTTGGCGTCCTCATCGAAGCGCGCCTTGATCTCGACCAGTGCCAGCACCTGCTTGCCCGCGTGCGCGGCATCGATCAGCGCGTCGATGATCGGCGAATTGCTGGACGTGCGGTACAGCGTCTGCTTGATGGCCAGCACCTTCGGATCGGCCGCGGCCTGCGCCAGGAACGCCTGCACGGACGTCGAGAAGGAATCATACGGGTGGTGCAGCAGGATATCGCGTTCGCGGATGGCGGCGAAGATGTCCTGTGCGCGGGACGATTCCACTTCCGCGATCTGACGGTTGGTGGTCGGTACGAAAGAACGGTACTTCAGATCAGGACGATCGATGCCGCCGAGCTCGAACAGCACGGTCGCGTCGAGCGGTGCCGGCAGGCGGTAGACCTCGTCTGCGCTCACACGCAGCTGGTCGGCGAGCAGCTGGGACAGGAACGGGCTGGTCTCATCGGAAATCTCCAGACGGATCGGCGGTCCGAAACGACGGCGCAGCAGCTCCTTCTCCATGGCGTTGAGCAGGTTCTCGGCATCATCCTCTTCCACGTCGATGTCCTCGTTACGGGTGACGCGGAAGGAGCGGGCTTCCTTGATGATCATGCCGGGGAACAGGGATTCCAGATGGGCGATGATCAGGTTCTCCATGGTGATGAAGCCGTAGCGCACGTTGCTGCTCTCGTCCTCGGTCAGGTCATCGACGGGCACGAGACGGTTCAGGTTTCCAGGAATCTTCACACGGGCGAAGTGCGATTTGCCGGAAGCCGGATTCTCCACCAGCACGGCGAGGTTGATGGAACCGCCGGAAATGTACGGGAACGGGTGAGCCGGATCCACGGCGAGCGGCGTCAGGACGGGGAACACCTGCTGACGGTAGTAGCGCGAGAGCCTCTCCTGCTCGGCAGCGGTGAGCTTGTCCCAGCTCAGCAGCACGATCTGCTCCTTCGCCAGGTCGGGAAGGATGTGGTCGATCATGTAGTGCGCATGCTCGTCCTGCAGTCGGTGCGCCTCGTCGCTGATGGCGCGCAGCTGCTGCCTCGGGCTCAGTCCGGAGGCGGCGGTCACGGCGATGCCGGTGTCGATGCGGCGCTTCAGACCCGCCACGCGGACCATGAAGAACTCATCGAGGTTGTTCGCGAAGATCGCGGCGAAGCTCGCGCGTTCGATGATCGGCAGATCCTCGTCCTGGGCGAGTTCGAGAACGCGCTTGTTGAACTTCAGCCAGCTGAGCTCACGATCGAAGAAGCGGTCGGTGGGAAGCGGCTTCTCACCGGCTTGGAGCTCCCGCTTGTCGTTCTTGTCTGTTTCGGCGATGTGCTCAGCTATCTGGCTGCGCAGGATCGCCTTTGAGGGTGCGTCAAAAATCTGTGCCATGGTTCCCTACTTTATCCTCAAGTGCTTGGAATGTCTCGCAAAACTCGTGAAAATTAAGGCGGAGTTTACATTCGTTTATTGATTAAGCGAAATTCGGGTCGACACGCCGCTTTTTCGGTCTAAACGAACGTGATTGAACATACACGCGGTTCGATTCGCACACGATGATGCATTTTTTCGATTCTTGCGATCGTAAAACAACAGTTTGGATAAAAACGGAACATTGCCCGGTTCCGGTTTGCATCCATGGAAATGGCGAGCATAATTACGAAGTACAAGGACAACTGAAGAGCAGAGCCCCACAAGGTGTGTATGACCGAGAATGGTTGTTACGTTGAACGGGCATTGGATAGACTTACCGTTACGACGATGTTGTTGTGCAGCGATTCTGCTCCGAGGATTCTTGCAGGAAGGCCCGCTTCGGCGGGTCTTCCTTTTTGTTGCGCTTCGCCTTTTTGCGGTCTTTTTCGGTGTTTTGCGTGACGTGCGCTGGGATGATGGAATGCTGTGGAAGCTCGGATCCATGCGCTGCGGATAGCTGTGGATGACACGCCGAGGATGTGGATAACTCACGTTCTCCGACCACAGGGGCCGATCGGCTTGCATGCGATGACGGCCACGCTTTTCAATCGCGATATGAGCAACGCAGTTTCCTTTTCGCAGATTCCTCCGGTGCCGCTGCCGTCGAATGGCGGACGGACGGCGTCCGGGCGCAAGACGATCTCGCCCCAACGGTTCTATACGCCGCCCGGCTCCGCGAACGGTGCTTCCGTGCAACGGGCGGATGCGTTCGGCAGGGGAGGTTTCCGAGGTTCGACGACAGGCGTGGAATCCGCACGTCCGGGAACGTCCGAAGCGGAACGGATGTCGGTATCGACGGCCGTGCTGGGCAATGTCGTGACGGTCGATGCCGCAGTCGCAGGCATCGGAGCCAGCACCCTGGCGGCATTGCTGTCCCGCGAGTTGACGGAACGCGGATGCAAAAGCGTTCTGGTGGACGCCGACCTTACGGGCGGGGGACTTGATGTACTGCTGGGCGTGGAGAACGAGGACGGCACCCGTTTCGGAGACGTCAGCGCGCCGCTCGGCAACATCGACGGCAAGGCGCTGATCCGCGAACTGCCGGTGTGGGACGGCGTGCCGTTGCTGGCCTGCGATCCTTGGAAAAACGAGAATCCGCAATCATGGGAGGTTCAGTCGTGCGTCCGCGCGCTTGCGCAGGTGCGGGATGCGGTGGTCGTGGACGTCGGCCAGTGGCACGGTTTGCGGGATGTGCCGGAGCTCACCCAAGCCATACGCGTCACAGCCGTCGAATTGACGGTGCTTGGCCTCGCCCGGGCCAAAGCGACCATGCGATCGAAGCATCCTTTGCAAAACCGCGACCGGCATCTCATCGTCGGCGTCGAGCCGCGGGGCATCATACGAAGCAATGGCGCGACCACGGTCGAAGAAGCGGAAAACTATCTTGACCGTGGCGTCGAAGCGGCCATCAAACCGGATGCCAGATTGTGCAGCGAGCTGCTGGGAGGTTTGGGGCTGCGCAGACCGAACCGGCAGACCGCCAAGGCGCTGTCCATACTGGCGGATGGCGTGCAGGAGGCGCTGGAGGGCAAGCGGGGCAATCATGGAACTCGGACCCCTTAGCGTGCTCGCCTCACAGCCAGGCGTCACGGACATCGCGGTGACCTGTGACGGCATGGTCTGGGTGGATCGGGGACGGGGCATGCGGGCATGTCCTCTTCCGGAATGCTTTCCATCCGCGAAGTCGATCCGCGATTTCGCCGTGAGATTATGCGCGCAGCTTGGACGGCGACTCGACGACGCCTGTCCGATCGCGGACGCATCCACCGTGGATGGTTTGCGCGTGCATGCCGTCATCGCGCCTTTGGTGCCGCAAGGCGCGGCCATCAGCATACGATTGCCGGATGCCGTGTCGCCCGATTTGGGATCGTTGGCGCGCAATGCCATGTTTCCAGCCGCATGGATGCCCGTGTTGGAAGGCTTGGCGCGGAACAAGGCGAACGTGCTGGTGACCGGCGGCACGGGCGCGGGCAAGACCACACTGCTCAAAGCCATGCTGATGCTTTGCTCGCCCGATGAGCGCATCGTCACCGTCGAGGAGGTGCGCGAGCTGGGCATGATCAGGCATGCCAACCATGTCTCGCTGGTCACGCGCGAAGCCAATGTGGAAGGCGCCGGCGCCATAGGATTGCCAGTGCTGATAGCGGCCACGCTGCGCATGCGGCCGGACCGCGTGGTGGTCGGTGAATGCCGTGGAGGCGAGATCGCGGATCTGCTGAGAGCGTTGAATTCCGGGCATCGCGGCGGCATGACCACATTGCATGCCAACCAAGTGGAGGCGGTGCCGGCACGTCTGGTGTCGCTGGGATTACTCGCCGGACTGGATCCCCGGGCCACGGCGGCGCTCGCCGAGAACGCGTTCGATGTGGTGCTGCATGTGGAACGTATTGGTGGCAGACGACGCATCGCGCAGATCGGTAGGCTGGAAACGGTGGACGGACGGTTGCGGGGGCGATTGCTGGCCGCATGGGACGGACGGCGGATGCGGGTCAGCCAGCATTGGAAGGACTTCGCGGACAGGTGGAGTGCATGATGGGGGCTTGGGAATGCTGTTCCGCGATGTTGGCGGCTATGGCCGTGTGGATGTGGCTGAATCGGAACGCGTTCTGGAGAGACCTTCCGATTGCCCGGTTGCTGGTTCGTTGCCTGGTTTGGTGCCAGGTCGCGTTGCGTGGGGTGCATGAGGGTGGGGTGGGTGCTGGCTGGAGCGAGGAGCGCGTCGATGACAGCACGAGCCGTCTCCCCTCCATCAGCGCCGACGCGTTCGTGGCTGCGTTGCGGGCATCCGTGCGCGGAGGATCCTCGTTGGTGCGGGCGTTCGAGGAATTGCGCGGAGCACCTTTCGCGGTGCCTGAATTGACCCGTTTCCGCATCGACATGGCGGTGCGGAGTCGCTGCCGGAATCGCCGGCATAGTGAACGGCGCGAACGTCTCGGTGCGGAGCTTCACGCCGTCTGCGCGCTTAGCCTGTTGCTTGGCTGCGAGACGAGCCGTTGCCTTGACGCGGTCGCCGCATCGTTGAAACGGCAACGATTGATGGACGATCTGCGTTCCAATGCCTACGCCATGCCGCAGGCGACGGCACGTCTGCTGATGGCGCTGCCGGCATTGACGGTGGCGTTGGGCGAAGGCATGGGCGCGCATCCCGTGCGATTTCTGTTGGGTGATGGCAGGGGATGGGCCTGCCTCGGATTCGCAGGATGCTGTTATGCCGTCGGCTTGGTTTGGATACGTGCGTTGTTGCGGCGGGAGGGAGGATGATGGGCGGGATATGGGCTATCGCGGCGGCGGTGTGCGCCGCAGGCGCTGTATGGCTGCATGGGTGGTCGCCGGTTCGTTCGCCTCCCGATTCCAGCGGACGGCCTTGCGCCATGCCGTTGCCGCTGGTGTTGGAAATGCTGGGCGTGGCGATACGCCATGGAACATCCATCCCGACCGCGCTGATTACGGTCGGCGATATCGCGTCCGACGAATTCGGCGCCGGACTGCGTCTAGCCGGCGAACGATTGCAGGACGGCGTCGCCTGGGACGAGGCATGGCCTGATGGTAGTGAGCTTGCCGTGATTCGTGACGCGTTCGCCTCGTCCTGGTCGAGTGGGTCGTCTCCCGTCAATCGTCTGGAAACTGCAATCGAACAGTTGGAGTGGAATGAGCGCTCGCGGATAGAACGGTCCGCGGCGAAGCTGTCGATTCGGCTTCTGCTGCCGACCGGATTGTGCATGCTTCCAGCCTTTGTGGCGATTGGTGTGATTCCTGCTGTGATGTCGTTCCTGCATTGATGTTGCATGATCTGGCTTTCGCATGCCCTGAGGGCCTGTGGATAACTGTGGATGACACGCCGAGGATGTGGATAACCCGCGTTCTCCGACCACAACCCCGAGGAAACGTGACATGCACGATGGCGTATGCACGACACTGAACGAATCCGGCTGGATGGTCGGAACTATACCCAAAAAGAAACGTGTCAAAAGAGATACGTACCGCAAGAAAGGAAATGCCATGAACAACGCAATGTCGATCAATGTCGACGGTTCGTCGGGAATGATGGCGCGAATGGATCGAAAGCTCGGCGCGGCCAGAGACCGAGCCAACAGGACGGCCTGTCTGTTGGACGCGCGCATGCGCACTCTGGCCTCCATGCAGCCGTCCGCCGAATCCGAAAAAGGCGCGGTCACCGCCGAATACGCGGTGGTGCTGGTGGCGGCCACGGCGTTCGCCGCGGTTCTGGTGGCCATCGTGAAATCCGATGCCGTCAGAACGCTGCTGACCAACATCATCAAGAAGGCGCTGAGCGTGGGGTAGGCCGTGATCGTGCGATGGTGGAGGCACCATGTCGATAAGGCCGATCGCGGCGCGGTCACCGCCGAATTCGCAGTGATGCTTCCCTGCGTGGCGGTGATGGCGATGCTGGTGCTGTGTCTTGGACGTGGCGCCATCGTATCCATGAATTGCCAGGACGCCGCTGCCGCCGGGGCGCGTGCCATGACGATCGACGCGGACGGCGAGCGCAGGGCCATGGCTGCGGCGAGATCCATCGCCGGTGACGGGTCGACGGTGTCGTTCACGAACGATGTGGATGCGGTCACCGTTACCGTGCGCTGTCCCGTCATGTCCGATCCAACCGGATTGATTCCCGCTCAGGTTGTGGGCAAGGCGACCAGATACTACTGATGGGGCACATACCGAATCGTTCCGACGTAAAGGATATACAGGTATGAAACATGTCGTGAAACATATTGTCGCGCGTTTGAATGATGCGAGGCGATGGCTGGGCGGCGCCGACGAAGGCTCCGGAACCATGTCCGGAGTGGCGCTGATCGCGATCGCCTCGATTATGCTTGGCGCGGTCGCCATGGTGGCGAATCTGCTGTTCTGCGCTCATCGCGCGCAGAACACGGCGGATATGGCTGCGGTGGCTGCCGCGACTTCGTTGCGTGACGGCGCCGCCGACCCATGTTTGGTAGCTTCGCGTACGGTGGTCGCCAATGAGACGATGCTGCGATCGTGCGCCGTCGAAGGCGAGGACGCGCTGGTTACGGTGCGGGCGGCCACGCAGCTGCCGTTCGCACCATGGGTGGAACGTCAATCGCGTGCCGGGCCAATCGCCTGCGGCTAGAACATGGCCTTCCTGGATCATGGTCTTCCGTAGGGCTAGGGTGCGCGGTTTCGCCGCCGTGCGTCACCGTGGCCCAGTTCGCCGGTGGTCTCATCGTTCTGGCGCGTGGCGCCGGTCGTGGTTATCGTACAGGTATGAGTCAAAAGTCACATACGAATACGACTGTCGCCGTGGTCGGCAATCCGACATCGAACAAAGGCAAGGGCGCGCGGGTAAGCGGGCAGGTCCTCGACTTGTTGCGCGAGGCCGGGCGCAGGCATGGCTTCGACGTGATCGATGTGACCGGCGCGAGCTTTGACGAATCCCTGTCGAATGCCCGTCTTCGTGGCGACGAATACGATTATCTGGTCACGGTCGGCGGTGATGGCATGGTGGCTCTTGGCGTCAACGCGGTCGGTTGCTCTGGCAAGCCGCTCGGTATCGTGGCCATCGGTTCCGGCAACGACTTCGCGCGCGGACTGGCATTGCCGGTCAATCGTGTCGAGACCGCCGTCGACGGCATTGTCGGTGCGATCGTGCGGGGCACGCATGTTGATGTGGATCTGGGCTTCGTGGAGTCTTTGCCTGGTGACCATGCCGGTGGGTCGGACGCCGGTATGCCGGACGTCGCTGGGGACTCGGTGGATTCCCCGAAGCCTCCGGAAGTCGACGGCATCGACCGCTATTACGCGGGCATGTTGTCATGCGGTCTGGATGCCAGCATCAACGATCGGGCCAACCATTCGCATCTGCCGAACGGCTCACTGCGGTATTTCGCCGCGGTGCTCGTGGAGCTGACGCATATGAAGCGCTACGGATACCATGTCAAAGCCACATTGGCCGACGGCTCGGTGGAGGAGCGGGACATCGTCTCCCCGTTGCTGACCGTGGCCAATTCACGCCATATCGGTGGCGGCATCGAAGTTTCGCCGTATTCGCGATTCTCGGATGGTCTTCTTGACTTGGTCTGGTTTGACCATATGCCGAATTTCGCCGAATGCGTGGACGCGGTGTCGCGTGCCTACGACGGCAGACTGTTGGGCAGCCGGGTCTTCGGATGGAAACGCGTGCGCGGTATCGAGATTACCCGTGCCGCTGAAGGCGACGAACCGCCGGTGCTGATGGCCGACGGCGAGTATGTCGGGCGTTTGCCGGTGAGGGTTTCCGTGCGGAACCGTTCGCTGCGTGTGCTGGTTCCTCCGGCGGTGGCGGAAAGCCTGTCCGCGGATGATGGGAATCAGGTGCTTGAAGTCATCAAGCGGGACGGCCGCGATCCGCTTACCGGCGAGTTTCTCGAATGATCGTTTCCGAAAGGTGTCCGATCACAGGTATTCGTCGAGATGCAGCGTCTGCGCCGCGACCTGCCTGACTATGGCGTCATCGATGTCCGGGTGTAGGCGGATCAGCGAGATCAGTCCGACGATCAGCGTGTAGAAGGTCTCGTGCTCGTAGGTGATCGGCATCCCGTGATGCTGCTCGAACTCGCGCACAGTGGAGCTGCACAGGTAGTCGGAGATGCGGTCGGCTGCGCGGTCGATGAACCTGAGGTACAGTCCGGCGTTGCCATCCTCGATGAGACGCTGGCTGAACGGCCCCTCGTCGGCGATGAGCGAGCGTGTCAGCCGCACCACGTCATCGAGTGCCTTCGAGATGTTGCCCGTCTCACGATGCTCGTTCCATTCCTCCAGACGGGCGATGACCTCGTTGATGACGTCGTCGAGCACGGCGTCCGCGACCTGATTCTTGTCCTGGAAATAGTGGTAGAAGAGCGATCTGGTCATGCCGACGTGTTCGGCTATGTCGCTGATCGTGATTTTCGAGAAGCCCTTTTCCAGGCAGATTGTCCGTGCCGCCTGCACGATCTGCGTGCGACGGGCATCTCCGATGGCGCTCATGGTTGTCTTGGCTGTTTCGGCCATGGCTCTCCTCCGATCCCCTATTTTTGAATCCCCTATTGGCATCCGGTCAACACGACATGGGGGTCTTACCGTACTTGTCTCCCAGATTACCGGCTATGTCGGCCGCGGATCAGACTGACACGCGACAAACCTGCTGTGTTGGCCGGGGGATGGCGCGTTCCGACCGGTGAACGTGTCGTAATTCATCAGTACCCTTAGAACACTACGGCGGAAGGATTATTGCGATGGCACTGGCACTGTATAGAAGGTATCGTCCCGACACGTTCGATGGCGTGATAGGACAGGACCAGGTCACGGTTCCGTTGATGCGGGCGCTTGACGAGAACAAGCTCACGCACGCCTATCTGTTCTCCGGTCCGCGCGGCTGCGGCAAAACGAGTTCCGCCCGCATTCTGGCGCGTTGTGTCAACTGCGCCAAAGGCCCGACCTCGCATCCGTGCGGCGAATGTGAAAGCTGCCGCGACCTTGCCACCGGCGGACCCGGTTCCATCGACGTGGTGGAAATCGACGCCGCATCGCACAACGGTGTGGACGACGCCCGCGAACTGCGCGAACGCGCCGGATTTGCTCCCGCCCGCGACCGCTACAAGATCTTCATCCTCGACGAGGCCCACATGGTCACGCCGCAGGGCTTCAACGCGCTTCTGAAAATCGTGGAGGAGCCGCCGGAGCACGTCATGTTCATCTTCGCCACCACCGAACCCGACAAGGTGATCGGCACCATCCGCTCCCGTACCCACCATTACCCGTTCCGTCTGGTGCCGCAGGAGGTCATGGGGCCGTATCTTGAGAAGATCTGCGCGGACGAGCATATCGAGGCCGAGCAGGGCGTGCTGCGTCTGGCCATGCGTGCCGGCGGCGGCTCCGTGCGTGACACGCTGTCCGTGCTCGATCAGCTGATGGTGGGTGCCGTTGACGGCAAGATCGCGTACGATTCCGCGGTCGCGCTGCTGGGCTTCACGCCGGATGCGCTGATCGGCGAGGCGATCGACGCCGTCTCCGACAAGAACGGCGAGGCGCTGTACGGCGTGATTCAGAAGGTCGTGGTCGGCGGATTCGACCCGCGTCGCTTCGTGGAGGATCTGCTGGCCCGTGTGCGTGACCTGCTGGTGCTCACTTTGGGCGGCGAACGAGCGGAAAGCGTGCTTTCCGATGACACGGCCGCCGAGAACATGGATGACCTGCATCGTCAGGCCTCCGCATTGGGATTGGCCGCGCTTACGCAGATGGCGGACACGATCAACGCCACGCTGGCCAATATGAACGGTGCGATTTCCCCGCGCATGCGATTGGAACTGTTGGCCGCGCGCCTGCTTGCCGGCCGCGAGGCGGAGACGGTCACCGCAGTCTCGGACGCTCCGTCTTCCGGCATGCCTGCGGCTGCGGCGTCTGCTCCCGCGGCTTCTTCGACGGGATCGCAACGTCCGCATGCGAACGGTTCGCGCAGGTATGCAGCGCAATCGCAGACACAGGGCAGGCATGCCGCGCAATCGTCGGCACCGGTGAATCCTGCCGACGCCGTCGTCTCCGGAACGGCTTCCGTGCTGGCTCAAGTGCAGCAGGCGATGGACGAGACGCCGTCGGCCGGCGCTGAATCGTCCGGATCGACCGGATCAGCGCAGGCTCAGACGGCGGTGTCGGATGACCGCACCCCCGACCAGAAGTGGGACGCGCTCGTCGACGGACTGCCCGAGGATGTCCGACGCTATGTGGATCGCGAAAAGGTGCCGCGCGTGATGCTGGAAGGCGGCAAGGGGCGTCTGTGGATCAAGTTCGACAAGCCACTGAGCAAATACGCGTTCGCCAAGGCCGTGGCCAAGGGGTCGGTCGATGGCACCACGAATGTGGTTCAGATAGTGCGTAACGAGGTGCACAAGGTGTTCGGCCCCGGCATCACGCTCGCCCCGGCCAAGAAGCTTGCGGACGGCTCCACGGCGGTGCCATGGAGCAAGCTCAGCCTGGAGGAGCAGAAAAAGATCAACGCCCAGCTGGCGCAGGAACAGCTGAAGGCCGCCACACTGCTGGCCGCGAACCTCGGCAAGGCGTCCGATATGGAGGCGTCCGGCAAGGAGCAGGTCCAGCCGGAATTCCGCGAATCGGGTGATTCCTCCGATTCCTCCGATTCCTCCGACGGGGAGGACCATCGAGCCGTCTCCGCCGAAACGGAGAGCGGATTCGCCGATGATGATCCATGGGCGGTTCCATCATCCGGAGGAAAAGCCCAGCCGAACCAGCAGGAAACAATGGACGACGACCCGTGGGGCGCTCCGTCTCAGCCGACTCCGATCGCCGAAGCATCAGCCAATAGCGTGAAGCCGCCGGAACACCACCACAAGCATGTGGCCGTGCCGGATATAAGCGACGACGTCGACCCGTGGGCCATGCCATTGCCCGCGCCGTCACCTACGCCGTCGTCCGAGAATCCATCCGCGTCGCAAGCCGCATCGCCGACGGAACAGCCGAACGTCCGTCCGCGTGAGCTTGCCCAACAATCGCAACGGCAGCCCCAACCGACGCAACCGCAGGTAGGGCAGGTCGACTATTCCAACGATCCGTGGGGCGCGCCCACGCCGGTGATGGCGGGTCCTCCGGAGCCAGAAGTCGCCCCGGAGGATGACGAATACTCCATGAGCGACAAGTCCATAGGCGCTTCGGATGCACTGGACGTGAACGACCTCAACAGATTGTTCGAGGTGAAGAAAGTGGAGGAATTCGCCGCGGATGACCCGCACAACCCGCGTAACATGCAGGTGAAGAAGACCCTTGACGACTAGACGGCTGGCCTCACGTCGTGGAACGCAACGCGGAGCGACAGTGGAACCAAGCTAAATGACAGGCGTGAAGCAGAAAGGTGTGAACAACCATGGCCCTGGCCTATGACGGTGCCATCCAACGACTCATCGACGCGTTCGGACACTTGCCCGGCATCGGTCCGAAAGGCGCGCAACGCATCGCCTTCCATCTGCTCAACGCCTCTGATGAGGAATCGCAGGAACTCATCGACGCCATAACGGAAGTCAAGGAAAAAGTGCGGTTCTGCGACATCTGCGGCAACGTGTGCGAAACCAGCCCATGCCCGGTGTGCGCCGATCCGCGCCGCGACCACAGCGTGATCTGCGTGGTCGAGGAGCCGAAGGACGTGATGAGCATCGAACGCACCCGCGAATACCGTGGCATGTACCACGTGCTCGGCGGCGTCATCAATCCGATGGCCAACATCCAGCCAAGCGACCTCAACATAGCGAAACTCATCGAACGGCTCAAGGACGACGAAGTCAAGGAGGTGATCCTCGCGCTCAACCCGAACGTGGAGGGCGAGGCCACCACCAGCTTCCTCTCGCAGCTGCTCAGCCAGACCGACATCAAGGTGACGCGTCTCGCCAGCGGTTTGCCTGTGGGCGGAGATCTCGAATACGCCGACGAGATCACCCTGGGCAGGGCGCTTGCTGGCCGCCGCGCGGTCTGAGCCGACGCCTTTTTCGGTTCGTCCGAAACCGCTCTGAAACAGTCCGGAATCGCCCAAAAATAGGCAAGTCGAACCGGCGCGCATTCCGTATGCTGGGCGCGGCTCGACTTGACAAATCGGACTTTTCCTATAATGGGTGCAGTCTGCCAAAACAGGCAGACGATACGTTGAAGAAGATTGGATAAGTTGTGGCTCTCATCGTGCAGAAGTATGGCGGCTCTTCCGTAGCCGACCCAGAATCGATCAAGCGCGTGGCCCGACGCATCATCGAAACGAAGAACGCCGGCAATGACGTGGCCGTCGTGGTCTCCGCCATGGGAGACACCACCGACGACCTGATCGATCAGGCGCTCAGCATCGACTCCAACCCGCCGGCGCGCGAGATGGATATGCTGATGACCGCAGGCGAGCGTATTTCGATGAGTTTGCTCGCTATGGCGATTCATGCGGCCGGCTCCCATGCGTACTCGTTCACCGGCTCCCAGGCCGGTTTCATGACCGACGCGCAGTTCGGCACCGCGCATATCAAAGCTGTGAAGCCCGACCGCGTCCGGCATGCGCTGGATAAGGGCTCCGTGGCCATCGTGGCCGGTTTCCAGGGCGTGAACGAAGGCGGCGACGCCACCACGCTCGGCCGTGGCGGCTCCGACACTTCCGCCGTCGCGCTTGCCGTGGCTTTGCATGCCGACATTTGCGAGATCTACACCGACGTCGACGGCGTGTTCACCGCCGATCCGCGCATCGTGCCGACCGCCCGCCGCATTCCCGTCATCGACTACGAATCGATGCTGGAAATGTCGTCCTGCGGTTCCAAGGTGCTGGCGCTGCGTTGCGTGGAATACGCACAGCGATTCGACATGCCGCTGCACGTGCGCAGCTCCTTCTCCCACCGCCGCGGCACGCTGATCGTGCCGGAAGGCGTCGATCCGCGCACGCTGCCGAACATCTGAGGTTTGGTCGGAGCGCGCAATCGCAGAAATCGCAAAACGACAACAATCGCAAGACTTTACAAACAAAGGTAAGAACATGAGCGAAAACAACAACCAGTCCATGGGTGACCTGTTCCCCGATCTGGGTCCGGAAGTGCCGATCATCTCCGGCGTTGCGCACGACAGCACCGAATCGCTGGCCACCGTGCGCCGCGTGCCGAACGAGCCGGGCATGGCGGCCAAGGTGTTCACCATGCTGGCCGAAGCCGGCGTGAACGTGGACATGATCGTGCAGGCCTCCGCCTCCACCGGCACCGCCGATATTTCCTTTACCGTGCCGGGCGCCGCCGCCTCCAAGGTCCAGGAGGTGCTGCAGGAGAAGCAGGCCGAGCTGGGCTACCAGTCCTTCGACATCGACCCGAACGTCGGCAAGGTGGCCGTGGTTGGTGTGGGCATGAAGACCCACTCCGGTCTGGCAGCGAAGTTCTTCAACGCGCTGAGCGAAAAGGGCGTGAACGTGCTGATGATCTCCACGTCCGAGATCCGCATCGCCGCGCTTGTGCCGCTCGAGCAGCTCAACGACGCCGTCAAGGCGCTGCACACCGCCTATGGCTTGGACGCCGATCAGGTGGAGGCCGTGGTGTACGGCGGCACCGGTCGCTGATTTTCGGCGATTCCGGCGTTTCCAGGGAGCGTGGTCTGTATGGCCGCGCTCCCTTTTTTCGTTCTTTTTTGCATTGGCATGAGTTGCTGATGCATAGCAGAAAGGCCGGCTCCGGAGAGTCGGCCTTGCGTTTGAATGTGCGGTTTGGCTGCGCGGCTTAGCTGCGACTAACGGTCGGCAGCCGTCACATCACTTCTTGGTGATGTAACCCAGCGCCTTGAGCATTTCGGCGCTTTCCAGCGCACCGCCGGCGGCACCGCGCAGGGTGTTGTGCGCCAATCCCACGAACTTCCAGTCGAAGATGGAATCCTCGCGCAGACGTCCGATGGAAACGCCCATGCCGCCCTCGTAATCCACGTCCTTGAGCACCTGCGGGCGATCGTCCTCGGTCAGGTACTGGATGAAGTGCTTCGGAGCGTGCGGCAGACCGATCTCGGCGGCCTTGCTGGTGTAGTTGACCAGGCGGTCGATCAGCTCGTCCTTGGTGGGGTTCTTGCCGAAGTTGATGAACACGGTGGCGGTGTGACCGTTGAGCACGGGCACACGGATGCACTGGGAGGTGATGCGCAGCGGGCCATCGAACGGCACGATCTCGCCCTTGGCCTCGTCCACATGGCCGAACACCTTCAGCGGTTCCTTCTCGGACTTCGCCTCTTCGCCGGAGATGAACGGGATGATGTTGCCCACCATTTCCGGCCAATCCTTGAACGTCTTGCCGGCGCCGGAGATGGCCTGGTAGGTGCTCACGACCACCTCATGCGGCTCAAATTCCTTCCACGCGGCCAGGGCCGGGGTGTACGCCTGAATGGAGCAGTTCGGCTTGACGGCGATGAAGCCGTGCTTGGTGCCAAGGCGCTTGCGCTGATGCTCGATGACCTCGTAGTGCTCCGGGTTGATCTCCGGCACGACCATCGGCACATCCGGCGTCCAACGGTGGGCGCTGTTGTTGGACACGACCGGGGTCTCGGTCTTCGCATATTCCTCTTCGATGGCGCGGATCTCGTCCTTCGGCATGTTCACTGCGGAGAACACGAAGTCGACGTCCTTGACCACGTCTTCAACGTCGGCCACGTTCTTGACCACCATGTTCTTGACGAACTCGGGCATCGGGGTTTCCATCTTCCAGCGGCCGCCGATGGCTTCCTCGTAGGTCTTGCCGGCGCTGTGCGCGGACGCGGCAAGGGTGACCAGTTCGAACCACGGATGGTTTTCGAGCAGCGTGACGAAACGCTGACCGACCATGCCAGTAGCTCCGAGAATGCCGACTTTGATCTTTTCGGACATAACAACCTCTCGCTTACATGACGGAATTGCTCTGCAAATTCGATTGATTCACGCTTGAGGTCGACCAGCCGGCCCCAAACGACTTCGTGGGCGGCCACACGCGTTGTTCAATTCTATGAAAACGTGCCGTCAAGCCGTTCCTGCTATCCGTATGCTGGTCTGTTCGCCGGAATGTCCGTTTCCGGCGATTCGGACATTCGCAGTGTGCTGACGGTGCCGGGAAAAGCACGCGCCCGCGTACACTGGTAGGCATGTCGAAGGCATCAGAAGAAGCGCAGAAGCAGCTGGATCGTATCGTGGCGTTGGGATATCCGGACGTGGCCGACATGTCGGCCGCCGCGTTCCGCGCGCTTGCGCGTCCGCTTATCCGCGCGTTGGAGGATTGCGGCGATGAGGCCGGATTGGATACGCGGATTCTGCTGGTTCCCACGCGCGAACTGGTGTCGCCCGAATCGTTGATCGCCCGTACTTCCATCAACCGCATGGCTGGCTTCACCACCATGCCGCCGCGTGATATCGCCAGTTTCCTTCCGCAGGACGGCTTCGAGCCGCCGGAGGGCCCCTTCTATCTGGTGGTCGAGCCGCATACCGGCACCTGCTATATCAATCGCGAGCCGGATGTGGCACGCAAGCTGATCGATTCCGATGAGCGGCTGCCGCTTACTTTGGAGGAAGGGCTTGCGATCGCCACACAGCATCCGGAATGGTTGCTGGAGAAGAACGGCTTCAATCTGCTCGGCTCGCGTTCCGCCGATGGTCGCGTGCCGAGCATCTGGATGAGCCAGAATGCACCGCGATTGGGTGCGGTGTGGCCGAATTCCAGACATACCTGGCTGGGCAACGCCTATTGCATGGCGCGTCGCGGAGTGAGCTTGTTCCGCTGATTGGCTGCGTCGCACGGATTGGCGCGCATTCCCCCTATACTTGGTTGCGGAGACGAGACGACGATAGACGGGGGTTTCCATGTTCTGTACTCAATGTGGTTCGCGGAATGCTTCGGAGGCGAAATTCTGCACGAGTTGCGGCAGTCCGTTGGCTGCCGTTCCGGGTGATGTTACGGTGGCCGAGGCTCCCTCTCCGCAGGATTTGGGGCAGGATGGCGGTGCGATGCCGCCGGTGCCGTTGCCAGGCGGCGGAACGTTGCCTGCCGCGCAGCCCGTGTTCCAATCGGAGTCCCAGCCCGCGCCGCAGCCCGGTCCGGCCGGACCGGGAGCGTCATTGGGCAACGAGGGCAACGAGGGTGGCGCGCGTGCAAAAACCCTTAACCGCAATCTCATCATCGGCGTCGCGGTCGCCGCGGTGGTGCTGGTCGCGGCCGTTGCCGCGGGCATCGTCACGTACAGCATGGAATTGTGGGGCGGCAGGTCGCTGCCGGACGTGACGGTGGCATCCCCGAAGGATTCGTCGAGGGCGGTGGACGCGAAGGTCGTGGTCAGGCAGCTTGAGGGCAAGGGTTTCAAGGTCAAGCGCGTCAAGGAGTTCTCCGGCCTGGGCAAGGGCAAGTTCCTTGGCTACAAGGGGGTGGATTCCGGCGCGCGCGTGAGGCCCGGCAGCACGGTGGTCGTGCGCGAGTCGCTGGGTCCCGGCGTTCCGGACGGCACTGTTGGCAGGAAGGCCGAGCGTGTGGTGAAGACGTTCTCCGACATGGGTGTTCCGGTGCATTACAAGAAGGTGCTGGTCTCGGATTCGAGCAAGACCCCCGAGGGGAGCGTGGTGAGTACGTATCCGGTGCAGGGCCAGCCCGTGAAGGATAGCAAGAACGGCATCTACATTGGCGTGGCCGCGAAGGGCGATGGCGGCCTGCCGTCGGACATCGTCGGCCAGAACGTTTCGGACGTGAAGTCCGAGCTGGAGTCCAAGGGCTACACCGTGAAGGTGGAGAAGCGTCTCGCGTCGAAGAAGAACGTCGGCAAGGTGTCGGGTTCCGAGCCGGGTCCCGGCAGCCAGTTGGAGGAAGGTCAGACGGTCACGTTGTATCAGGGCGTGGATGCGGAAGGTGCCAAGCAGACGTACATGCAGAAATACAGTGGGATGGACAGCGCCGAATTGGCTGGAAACAGCGATGTCGCGGCTGGGCAATGGTGCACCAAGTCCGGTGACTGCATCACATTGGGACATGATGATAGCTATTCCGACGGTGGCACATCTTTGGAAGTGACTGAAGGCGGTGCGGATACGAAGTACAGCATGACCGGAGAGATGCTGGTTTCCTGTGACGCGGTGCAACAGGCGTTCTGCAGCAGCAAGAGTGCCGATTATCTGTTGACTGGCGATTCCGGTTCATTTGAGTTGCTCCCCCATAAAGCGTTTACCGCGTATTGGTGCGGTGACGAAATCGTGCTTGGCGGGGCTCCGATGTCATCGTATTGCTCTGCCGGGCACGTTGTGGAGCCCGAAGAAAACGGAACTCACAGCAGTGTTGAATCTGGCGGTTCTTACCGCATGATGGATCTGTTCGCCGTGTTCCCCGTCGGCTCCGATGTGAAGTCAGTGGAGGACGATGGCTATTTCGACGCGTCCGCGCTTGCGGCAGCCAAGAAGCAGAAGGCTGTCGATACGGATCGTCCGTTCCTGATGTACCGCGATGTTAATCAGTACAAGGACAGTGAGAAGGAACAATCGGTCACGGAAAATTCCATCAATCCGTTCCTGCCGTTTAACGGACATATCGGTTCCAGAAGCTCCATCACCAAGATGAAGCCGGCCCCGAGCGACGAGACCGCCTACTACTTGGTGGAGGACACCCAGCCTGACTGGGATTCCCTCGAAGACGCCAACATCAAGGGCGTGTCCGCCAAGAGTCAGAAATCTAACGGCAAAAATGCAAGCAAGAACGCAAACACCAAGAAATCTGATTCCCAATCGGATGCCGCCACTCGGTCTTTGATGAAGTCCATCGCCGGAAAGTACGGTTTCGCTTCCGGTTCCGGCGGTTGGGGCACCACTATGACGGTGGCGTCCGATGGCACGTTCAGCGGAACATATCATGATTCCGACATGGGCATTACGGGAGATGACTATCCGAACGGATCGGTCACCATTTCGAATTTCAAAGGCCGTTTCAAGGATGCCAAGAAGAACGCGGACGGCAGCTATACGATGCAATGCGACAAATCGGCGCTGAAAATCGATGGCAATATAGGAGACACGTATATCAAAAACGGTAGTAAATATACGGTTGCCGACCCCTACGGCATTGCCCCTTGCAGTACATTCACGGTATATCCGGCGGGATACGACAGTTCGCAGCTCAGCGAAGCGATCGTCGGCTGGAGCCGTGCGTGGTATGACAGCATGCCCGCAAAGCTGGAAACGCCGATTATCGTGAATGCCGAGGACACGAATCTCGGTAGCGAATCACAGCAAGACGCCTTCTTCCAATCGAAATATCTTGAGTGATATTCGATAAGGTCGCGTTGTCGGCGGTGCTGCCGTCGAGTCGCTGTCGATTATTGCGATTGCCACGAGCATCGCATTACTGCGATTTGCGCAGCAGCCCCCGAACCGCGTATCCGATCGCACCGCAGGCCACCGCGCCAGCGCCCAGCAGCGTGGCGCTGACCTGCGGCCGGCGAAGCTCGTTGCGCACGCCGATCAGGTCCGTCACGCAATGGTCCTCGAAGAACACGCGTAATTCGTTGCTGGAATAACGGCCAACCAGATCGCCCCACGTCAGCATGCGCGTCACGTAGGCCATCGGATTGCTTTCGCGGAATTCGAACAGCCGGATGCCACGGAACCGCGATTTCGGGCCGTAGCATTCAAAACCACAGGTTGGCGCGTACCCCAAATCGATGTCGTGCACGTGCCCGACGAACGAATTCTTGTGGTCGTGCCCGCAGAACAGTGCGAAATAGCCGCCCGCCTCGCGCAGCGCCTCCACTTCGCCCACGTTCACGTCGGCGCAGCCAATCGCCTCGCCCAGCCGCGAACCGGGTCGGCACACATCGCGGTCGAGCACATAGCAATGTCCTGCGAATTCGCGCGCGCCCTCCACGGCGTTCGGCGTGTAGGCGGGCACTTCGCGCAGGCAATCGTAGAATTCCTGCGGCGGAATGTGCTGGAAGGCGATCGCCGGCACCGCCTGCCCGTCGCCATTGCGCCTGCCCAACTCGCGTTGCACGCGCTTCAGCCATTCGACGGCTTCCGGCGAGGGGGTGCCGTAGCCGTCGGAATCAGCCAAATCCCAGCCGCGCGAATTCGCCGCGTATTTCGCGTATTCGGTGACCGACTGCCGTCCGTTGCCGTCACCCGCGTCTGCCGTGTCGGCGTAATCGCCCGAATTGACCATCATCACGCTCATTGTGATACGCCCCGAACCGTCGGACGCTTCGATCGGCAACGCGAACGTGCCCGGTTCGAGCGCCAACGGCGACGAGCCGGCGACGGGATTCATGCAACCGGCAAACTCGCGGTAAAGATCGTCCTGTTCGTCGGCGAGGATGCCGCATTGGAAATCATGGTTGCCGTACGTCGCAGCGAAGGGGATATGCGATTCCAACGCCGGCCCCAAAAACGCGGCGAACGTGTCGCGCACTTTCTGCCGTGTCTCGTCGAGCAGCGACGCCGCGGTGACGCGATTGATGGCTTCCGCCCACGATTCCAGCTTGCTGGCAGAACCGTTGCGACCTGCGCTTTTCACCAGTTTCGGCGAATCGGTGCCGATGCCGTCGATCATCCACCGTTCGTCGGAGGGCTGCGATTTGGTCAGTGTTTTGGCGATCGGATGACGTTTGATGCCACGGATTTTCGCTTCGATTTCGGTGACCGCGCGCACGTGCGTACCGGGCTGTTCGCCACGGCGGCGCAGGAATGTGTCGATGTATGCCGGATCGTAGCCGCGGATCTGATCGCCGGTGAGCACGATGAGATCGGGGTGCGATGCCTTGATGGCGGCGTCGATCAGCCGGATCGTGTCCTCGCGCACATCCGGTCCGTCCTGGATGTCGGCCATCTGCAGCACGCGGAACGTGCCGTCGCTGTTGAATCGCAAGCTCATGATGCCCACTGTAATGCGGAAAATCTGGATATGGGGTGAAAAAAGAAGACGAAAATCGAAACTAATCCGTCATATCTCGAAATGTCGGCAAAATATGGGATTGGTTGTCGCTAGTATGGGCGGCAGTGCAGGTAGGTAACATGCACGTAACAATGTGGATCGGCGCATAACCGGTTCGACTCTAAAGATAAGGAGGAGTGATGGGTCAGGATCAATCGTCAGTATTCGATCTCGCGGCAGTCGCCGCGGCGTCCAACGGAGGGAATAACGACCCGCTGCTGCCTCCGGCGCGTTTCATTGGAGCTCCGCAAAAGCCCAGCAAGATGCCGTACAACAAGTACGTCGCATACGATAAGCAGGTGCCGTTTGATTACCCGGAGCGTACGTGGCCGGGCAAGCGACTGCAGCGTGCACCGCGTTGGTGCTCCGTCGATCTTCGCGACGGCAACCAGGCCCTCGTCAACCCGATGGATTCCGAGCGTAAGCTGCGTTTCTGGAACCTGCTGGTGTCGATGGGCTTCAAGGAGATCGAGGTCGGCTTCCCGTCGGCTTCTGAAACCGATTTCGACTTCATCCGCATGCTGATCGAGCGTGAGCTCATTCCTGACGATGTGACCATCGTCGTGCTCACCCAGTGCCGTGAGCATCTGATTCGCCGCACGTACGAGGCGCTGAAGGGCGCCAAGCGCGCGATCGTGCACTTCTACAATTCCGTCTCCGTGCTACAGCGCGAGGTCGTTTTCCGCAAGAACAGGGAAGAGATCAAGAAGCTGGCCATCGACGCCGCCGAACTGTGCAAGAGCCTTGAAAGCGAAGCCAAGGGCATCGACCTGTACTACGAGTACTCTCCGGAGTCCTTCACCGGTACCGAGCCCGAGTACGCCGTCGAGGTCTGCAATGCCGTGACCGGCGTGATCAAGCCGACCCCTGAGCATCCGATGATCATCAATCTGCCGGCCACGGTCGAGATGACCACGCCGAACGTGTTCGCGGACGAGGTCGAGTACGTGTCCAACAACCTCGACAACCGCGATTCCATCGTGCTGTCCCTGCACCCGCACAACGACGAGGGCATGGGTGTGGCCGCCACTGAGCTGGCCGTGCTGGCCGGCGCCGATCGTGTCGAAGGCTGCCTGCTGGGCAACGGCGAGCGTACCGGCAACGTCGATCTGGTCACTCTTGGCCTGAACTTCCTGACCCAGGGCATCGACCCGCAGATCGACTACTCCAATGTTCCGGAGATCCGCAAGACCGTCGAATACTGCAATCAGATCAAGATTTCCGAGCGCCACCCGTATGCGGGCAACTTTGTGTTCACCGCATTCTCCGGCTCTCACCAGGACGCCATCAAGAAGGGTCTCGAGGCCCGTCAGGTGGCGGCCGATCGTGCCGGCGCCGATCTTGACAAGTTCGTGTGGCTGGTGCCGTACCTGCCGATCGATCCGAAGGACATCGGCCGTTCCTACGAGGCGATTATCCGCGTGAACTCCCAGTCCGGCAAGGGTGGCATGGCCTACCTGCTCAAGACCAACCACAACCTCGATCTGCCGAAGCGTCTGCAGGTCGAGTTTGACAAGGTCGTGCAGAACTACGCCGATGAGACCAAGAAGGAAGTCAAGGACGAGGACATCTGGCGCCTGTTCAAGGACGAGTATCTGCCGGTCGAGGAATCCGGCGCGACCGCGGCCGGCGTCGTGGTCGGAGACAGCAAGGACGAGACCCTGAAGCAGTGGGGCCGTCTGAAGCTGCTCAAGGTGTCCGTTTCCTCCGGCGAGGATGGCTCCGACACCGTGCTCAAGGCCCGTATTCTCGACCGCGGCGTGAATGTCGGCGTCGATGAGCCTGTCGAGCGTGAGGTTTCCGGCATCGGCAACGGTCCGATCGCCGCCTTCCTCAACGCCGTGAGCAACTTCGGCGTCGAGGCTTCCGTCATGGATTACGTGGAGCACACCATGTCCGTCGGCACCGATGCCATGGCCGCCTCCTACGTGGAATGCCAGATCGGCGAAGAGGATGACGCGAGCATCGTGTGGGGCGTCGGCATCGACACTTCCATCGTCACCAGCTCGCTGAAGGCCATCATCTCGGCCATCAACCGTTCCGAGCGCTGAATGAGCCGTCCGCGCTGAGCGGGCGTGCCGTCATATGATTCGAGGGGCTTTCCGGATAACCCGGGAAGCCCCTCGTCGTATATCGTGTCGTATGCCGCCGCAATACCGCCGCGCAAAGTCATATGACAGCAAATTATGCGGCGTCAAGCGGCGCAGCGTCGCACAAAAAACATCCGCCGACCGGAACGACGATTCGCTCCGATCGGCGGATGCTGTACATGAGCCTACGGCAGGCATTTTCTGCCAATGACGGCTATGGCTGTCTGTTACTGTGGCACTTCACTTCCATCGGTACCACCACCGCCGTCGGTACCGGCGTCATTGTCACCGTTGCCGCCTTGCCCGTTTTCGGTCGTGGTGTTCGGCGTGGGCGTCGGATTCGTCGGCTGGGTGTTCTCCGTGGTGTTCGGGGTTTCGGTGGTGGTGCCCTGGCTGTTCGTGGACCTGTACCATTGGTTGCTGGTATAGCGCTTCCGCGTGGAGCTTCCGCCGCCGGTGCCCCAGGTTCCGTCGGGTCCGCCGATCTTGCCGTTGTCGGTCGGTTCGGTGAAGTTCTCGACGGGCTGTCCCTGAAGGGCCTGGCTCATGAACTCTTCGAACAGGTGGGACGGATATCCGGTGGAGGAGACGCCGTATCCGGCGAACTGCGGCACGACCTGTGCGCTGCCGTCCTCGGCTGGATTCCAGATGGCCCACACATTGAGCAGTTGCGGCGTGTACCCCACGAAGGAGGCGGCCAGCTCATCGTTCGCCGTACCGGACTTGCCGGCGACCTGACGCCCCAGACGTTTGGCGACGCCCGCCGCGGTGCCGTAGGTGGTGGTGCCTTGCATGGCCTTCTGCACGAGATGGCAGTCGTTGGCCTCGAAGATCGGATCGTTCTCCTGGGCGGTCTTGTATAGCTCCTTGGAGCCGTCGGCGCTGGAGACGCTGTCGACGATGTGGAGCGTGTTCTTCACGCCGTCGTTCGCGATGGTGGCATGGCCTTGGGCCAGATCCCACACGGTGATGGCGTTGATGCCCAGGATGTTGTACGTGGTGTTCGTGTCGATGTCTTCCTTGATGCCGGCCTGATGCGCGATCTGGGCCAGCTTGTCCGCGCCGAGGTGCTTGTTGACATCCATGAACACGGTGTTCACCGAGTTGGCCGTGGCCTGGTAGAGGTTGATGTACCCCCAGTTGGTGTTCAACGCGTTCGGCACGCTTGCGGTGACTCCCGGCGTGGTCTCGAAGACCTGTCCGGAGTTGCCGTTGAACGTGGTGTTGAAGTTCACGCCTTGCTGTGCCGCGCCGAGCAGACCGAACGGCTTCATGGTGGAGCCCGGTTCGAAGGTGGCCTGGGTGGCGTTGTTGAGCTGTTTGGTCAGATAATCCTGGCCGCAATAGATGGCCTTGACGGAACCCGTCTTCTGTTCCACCGCGATGCCGCCCACCTCGATGCTGTCCGGCATGCCTTCCGGACGGGTGTCGCCCACCTGCTGGATCTCGTCCTGCATGGTTTTGTCCAGCGTGGTGACGATCTTGTAGCCGCCCGTCTCAAGGTCCTCGGCGGTGAACGTCTTGGAATTGACCAGCTCGTTCTTGACGGTGGTGAGCAGATAGCCGTTCGGGCCCGACATCTGGTTGTCCTGCTGCATCTCGATGACCTGCGGGAATGCCGCTTCCTTCTTCTGGTCCGGTGTGATGTAGCCGTCCTCGTCCATGATGCGGATCACGCGCTTGAATCGCTTCTCGGCCTGTTTGGGGTTCGCGTCCGGGTTCCATACGCTCGGTCCCGGAATGATGCCTGCGAGCATGGCCGCCTCGGAAAGCGTCAGATCCTTCGCGTCCTTGCCGTAATACGCCTTGGCCGCCGCTTGGATGCCATACGCGTTGCGGCCCAGGTAGATGGTGTTCATGTAGTTGCACAGCACTTGGCTCTTGTCCTGCGCCTGCGCGATTTTGATGGCCAGGAAGGCTTCCCTCAGCTTGCCTATGTATGTCGTGGTTTCGCCCAGATAATAGCGTTCCGCGTACTGCTGGGTGATGGTGGAGCCGCCCTGCCTGCTGCCGGTGGTCAGATTGTTGTACAACGCGCGTGCGATGCCAACCGGATCGATGCCCTTGTTGGTATAGAAGGAACGATCCTCCGAAGCCACGATCGCATTGCCGACGTAGTCGGGCAGATCGGCGCAACTGATGATTTCGCGGTTCTGTTCCGCATAGCTGCCGATCGGCGTGGTGCCGTCGTTGTAATACACGGTCGTCTTCTCGGCCAGCGCGAATTTCTCAGGTTGCGGGATTTCCGTGGTGATGTACATGTACGCGAACAGGCCGATGCCCGCGGCGATGAGCGCCGCGAGGATGCCGAGTATCCATTTGAGTACGAGATGCTTGTGCTTCCTGCGTTTTTTGGGAGCGCGATGCGAAGTGTGCTTTGGGGCATGGGTCGGCTCGCTGAGCACTTCGCCATGCACGCCATAGGTGGTGCCTACTCCCGGCGTCGTGGACGTGGCATTGCTTCTGCGCGCGCTTCTTGAGCGTGAGCTCACACTTCGTTTTCGTGAAACCATGCCTTCCACCGTAGCCGAACGACCTGAAAAACAAGGGTGTTGATGACTGTCTTCGCCGATAAAGGCACGTTTTTCCGCAGCTTTTTTACAAATCGACAAATTTCCGTGAACTGTCGCAATGCCGGTGCTTTTCAGCGATTTTCCAGATTCGAAAATGGTCTGCGGGTATGCTTGGAACCTGATAAACCTGCGAAACGCGTAATAAGAGGAGTCGTTTTCAGATGAGCATTCGAGTGGCTATCGCCGGCGTGGGCAATTGCGCCTCGTCGCTGGTGCAGGGCGTCGAGTATTACAAGGACACCAAGGACGAGGACAAGATCCCCGGACTGATGCACAACAGCTTCGGCGGATACCGCGTGCGTGACATCGAGTTCGTCACTGCGTTCGACGTCGATGCGCTGAAGGTGGGCAAGGATCTGTCCGAGGCGATCGGTGCCTCGCAGAACAACACCATCAAGTTCGCGGATGTGCCGAATCTGGGCGTCGAGGTGCTGCGCGGTCCGACCAACGATGGTCTGGGTGAATACTACCGTCAGATGATCGAGGAGTCGGATGCGGAGCCTGTGGATGTGGCCCAGGTGCTGCGCGACAAGAAGGTGGACGTGCTGGTCTCCTACCTGCCTGTCGGCTCCGAGAAGGCCGACAAGGCCTATGCCCAGGCCGCCATGGACGCGGGCTGCGCGTTCGTGAACTGCCTGCCGGTGTTCATCGCCTCCGACCCTGAATGGGCGCAGAAGTTCCGCGATGCCGGCGTGCCGATTGTAGGAGACGACATCAAGTCGCAGGTCGGCGCCACCATCACGCACCGCGTGCTGGCCCGCCTGTTCGAGGATCGCGGCGTCCGTCTGGACCGCACGTACCAGCTCAATGTGGGCGGCAACATGGACTTCATGAACATGCTGCAGCGCTCCCGTCTGGAATCCAAGAAGATTTCCAAGACCCGTGCCGTCACCTCCGTGGTGCCGCACGACATGGATCCGCACAACGTGCATATCGGACCTTCCGATTACGTGGCCTGGCTCGACGACCGCAAGTTCGCCTTCGTGCGTCTGGAAGGCACTACCTTCGGCGATGTGCCGCTGAACCTCGAATACAAGCTTGAGGTGTGGGATTCCCCGAATTCCGCCGGTATCGTGATCGACGCCGTGCGTGCGGCCAAGATCGCGCTCGACCGCCATCTGGCCGGCCCGGTGTTGGCTCCCAGCTCCTACTTCATGAAGTCCCCGGCCGTGCAGCATGAGGACGGCGAGGCCCGTCGTCTGGTGGAGGAGTTCATCAAGGGCGATGTGGAAGGCACCGAGGAGCAGCTTGACGCCGATGTGGCGGCTGCGAAGGCCGCCGGCAAGGACGTGTGGCGCGCCTGATCGCCTGGTCCCCTGAACTGGACGCGGAAATCCCCAACCTGCCATCGGCGGATTGGGGATTTTTGTATGTCGGTGCCACCAATCGAATTCGGGGGTATTGCGGATCGGCGGATGCCTGCTTTCGGCTGGCAGAGGACTGTGTTTTTTGTCGCACGATTCCATTTTTCGCCGAAAAACAGAATCGTGCTACATCCAGACGGTGCAATGTTTGGATGCAGCACGATTAAAAGAGCGATTCGGACCTTACTTCTTGAGGAGTGGTTCGACCTGCTCTTCATATGCGGTCAGGGCCGTGTCGATCACCTGGTGCATGTCGTAGTACTTGTACGTGCCCAGACGCCCGCCGAACACCGTGAGCGGCTCGGCCTTCGCGAGCGCCTCGTATTTCGCGTACAATTCCCTGTCGGCCTCCGTGTTGATCGGATAGTACGGCTCGTCCCCGCGCTCGGCGAAACGGCTGTACTCCTCCCACACCACGGTCCTGTCCGGGTTCTGCGACGCGCGGCGCTCCGGGTTGAAGTTCTTGAACTCGATCGCGCGGGTGTACGGCACGTCCGCGTCGGAGAAGTTCATCACCGGGCATCCGAAGTGGTCGCCCTCGTCGTAGCGCACCTCCTTGAAGTCCACGGTCCTCCACTTCAGCTCGCCGAGCGAGTAGTCGAAGTAGCGGTCCACCGGACCCGTGTACACCACCGGAACGCCCGCAGCCGCCAAGGCCTTCCTGTTGTACGGCTGGGACTCGTCGAAGAAGTCGGTCCTGAGGGTCACGTGGATGCGCGGGTCGTCGATCATGCGCTCCATCCAGGCCGTGTAGCCGTCCGTGGGCAGGCCCTCCCACGTGTCCCTGAAGTACCGGTTGTCGTAGTTGAAGCGCACCGGCAGGCGCTTGATGATGCCCGCGGGCAGGTCCTTCGGATCGGTCTGCCACTGCTTGCCCGTGTAGTTCTTGATGAACGCCTCGTACAGGGGACGGCCGATCAGGCTGATGCCCTTGTCGTTCAGGTTCTGCGGATCCGTGCCCGCCAGCTCGCCCGCCTGCCGTTCGACCAGGGCCTTCGCCTCGGCCGGCGTGTAGCTCGCGTGGAAGAACTGGTTGATGGTCCCGAGATTGATCGGCAGGGGATACACCTCGCCGTCATGCGTCGCGTACACGCGGTGCACGTAGTCCGTGAAACTCGTGAAACGGTTCACGTAGTCCCAGACGCGTTTGTTGCTCGTGTGGAACAGGTGCGCGCCGTACTTGTGGATCTCCGCGCCGGTCTCCTCGTCCATGTACGAGTACGCGTTGCCGCCGATATGGTCGCGCACATCGATGATCTCGACCCGCGCGCCCAGATGCTCCACGGCCTGCTGGGCCACGGTCAGGCCGAACAGGCCCGCGCCCACGACCACCAGATCGGGATATTCCACCGCATCAGTCATAACAAAACAACCTTCCGAAACAAATCGATGCCTATCGCAGATACGCAAACGCACAATCGACGCGTGCGATTCCTTCTCAAGTGTACCCGCGCGCATGGTCGGCGCGGCAAGGTCGGGGCATGGTGTAATATGGCAAGAGCCTCCGCGTGGCGGTACGTCACCCAACTCCCCCAGGGCAGGAATGCAGCAAGGGTAAGTGGCCTCTTCCGGGTGCGTGGAGGTTTTCTTATATCTTCTTCAACGCACGTTCCACAGTAGGGGCGATGCCGTATCCTCGGTGAATATGACCGACGAATTCAAGCCACTGATCCGAGACCCGCAAAAAACCACGAACATATTGCAGCAGCCCGTGCCGGTCCCGCCGAAACCGGTGGAGCCGCTGTCGTTCCCCGACACGGGCGAGGTCGAATCGGTGCTGTCCCCACATGAGGTCAGCAGGGGATTGGCGGAAGCCGATCCGCTGACCCGCCATCCACGGGTGTCCAGCATCGTGCTGTGCGTGGTGTTCGGCGTGCTGCTGCTGGCCGCGTCCGCCGGAATCTGGTGGCTGGGCGTGCGCACCATGGACGGTCAAAGCTATGAGGACATCGTCTGGTCGAAATTCGACGCCGCCCTGCCGGGATGGCTGGAACCGGTCGTGCATGTCTTCACCATTTCCGCCGTGGTGATCGCCGTAAGCGTCATCATGTCGGTGATCGCGATAGCCGTGCTGGTCGTTCGCAAACGATGGCTGACCATCGCGCAGCTCGCCGTTTTTGGCGGATTGTGCTTCGCCGCGGCCGAACTGCTCAAGCCGCTGCTGCCGCGTCCGTATCTTATCAATCTCATGTCGAATCGCAGTAATTCCGCGCCATCCGGACATGTCATCCTGGCCGCCGCGGCCAGCGTGATACTGCTGTGCGCCGTGCCGCGTGCGTTCCGCGCATTGGCGGCCGTGGTCGGCTGGATATATACGGTACTGGTCGGCATGTCGGTGATCGCCGGGCAATGGCACCGTCCGACCGACGTGGTCATGGGTCTGCTGATCGTCGGCGGATTGGCTATGCTGATGCTCGCCGCCACCTTCTCCAATGGCATGGATGAGCCGGGCACGCGCGCCTCGTCCGCGGGCGTGCAGATCGTCGGCAGTGTGATGCTGACGTTCGGCGTGTTGGGCACGTTGTACGGCGCGTACATCATCTGGCAGATCCAGCCGGGACTCGCCATGAGCGCGGAATGGACGTATTCCGGCGCGCATCTTTCCACCATGGTGCTGACGGCTTCCGTGTCCGCTTTGATGTTCGGTCTGACGCTTGCGATGCGGCAGTTGACCGCGTCACCGTTGACGAAGCTTGGTTTGGTGGGCGCTCCGCCCGCGCCGCCGAAGCGTTGAAAACAGCCGGTTCCGGGTTTATCGGTAGTCGCGCGTCCGGCCTGCCGGGGGCGCGCGGCACACGGACGGTTTGCCATGTCCGCTCGTTTCATGAGTATTATTGCGTTGCAAACACTAGTAATAAGGAGTGGCTATGGCTACCGGCAGCAAACTCGTGATTGTGGAGTCCCCGACTAAAGCCAAGAAAATTGGCGGATATTTGGGCTCCGGATATACGGTTATGGCATCGGTAGGCCATATTCGCGATCTTGCGCAGCCCAGCCAGGTGCCGGCTGCCGACAAGGCCAAGTTCGGCAAATTCGGCGTGGACATCGAAGACGGATTCAAGCCGTATTACATCGTGGACGGCAATAAGAAGAAAACCGTCTCCGAACTGAAAAGCGCGCTGAAGAAGGCCGACACCCTGTACCTCGCGACTGATGAGGATCGCGAGGGCGAGGCGATCGCATGGCACCTCGTGCAGACGCTCAAGCCGAAAGTGCCGATCAAGCGCATGGTCTTCCATGAGATCACTCCGGAGGCCATCAAGGCTTCGTTGAACAACACGCGAGACGTCGACAGCGCCATGGTGGACGCGCAGGAGACCCGTCGAATCCTGGATCGTCTGTACGGCTACGAGCTATCGCCGGTGCTGTGGCGCAAGGTCGGTCCGGGACTGTCTGCAGGCCGTGTGCAGTCCGTGGCCACCCGTCTGATCGTGGAACGTGAGCGTGAGCGCATGGCGTTCGTGCGTGCCCCCTATTGGGATGTCACCGCCACGCTGGAAGCGCCCGACGCCGACGGCAACAATGTTGCGTTCGATTCTCGTATGGTGTCGCTTGGCGGCCGCCGTTTGGCCGGTTCCAAGGATTTCGGCGACGATGGCAAGCTGACCGCCGCCGGCGTCAAAGACAACGTCGTGCAGCTGGACGAAACGCACGCGAATGCGATCGCGCAATCGTTGGAATATGCGACGTTCACCGTGGCTTCGATGGAGACCAAGCCGTATCGTCGCCGTCCGGTGCCGCCGTTCACCACGTCCACGTTGCAGCAGACGGCTGGCAATAGGCTCGGCATGAGCTCACGGCAGACCATGCGCGCCGCGCAGGGGTTGTACGAGAACGGTTTCATCACGTACATGCGTACCGATTCGGTGACGCTGTCGCAGGAGGCCATCGCGGCCGCGCGCGAGGCGGTCACCACGCATTTCGGCAAGCAGTATCTGTCCGACGCGCCCAAGCAGTACGCCACGAAGACGGCTGGCGCCCAGGAGGCCCACGAATGCATCAGGCCGGCGGGCGCGCATTTCCGTGACCCGGCCGAAATCGCCAGCAAGGTGCCGGCGGACCAGCTCAAGCTGTACACGCTGATTTGGCAGCGCACGTTGGCCTGCCAGATGGCCGATGCGACGGGTTCCACCGCAACCGTGCGCCTGTCCGCGCCCACCGAATCGGACGGCGAGGCCATGTTCCAGGCGTCCGGCACCGTCATCGAATTCCCCGGCTTCATGAAGGCCACCGGCGAGGGCCGCCGTAGCGTTGCCGACGCGAAGAAGAGCGCGGCCGCAGCCGGAGTGAAGGTCGATTCGAAGGCTTCAAGGAAGAGCGATGACAACGTCTCGCTGCCGCCGATGCACCCCGGTGACGAGCTTGCCGCCGTGGACGTCGCCGCGGACGGGCATGAGACCCAGCCGCCAGCGCGCTACACCGAAGCTTCGCTCGTCAAGACGCTGGAGCAGAAGGAGATCGGACGTCCGTCCACGTACGCGAGCATCATCTCCACCATCATTGACCGTGGATACGTGTATGAGCGCGGCCGCGCGCTGATTCCGTCCTGGCTGGCGTTCTCCGTCATCAAATTGCTGGAGACCAAGTTTCCGAAGTATGTGGATTACGAGTTCACCGCGGATATGGAGACCGGCCTCGACCGGATCGCAGGCGGCCATGAGACCGGCAAGGAATGGCTGACGCGTTTCTATTTCGGTTCCGGCGATGGCGCGGCGCAGTCCGCCGACGAAGCGCACGAGGGTCTGCAGCAGCAGGTGGCGCAGCTCGGCGAGATCGACGCGCGTGAGATCAACACGATTGAGATCGGCGATGGTCTGCACGTGCGCGTCGGCCGTTACGGCCCGTATCTTGAGGACGTGAAGCATCTGGATGCGGAAGGCAATCCGAAGCGCGCCTCGCTGCCGGACACGTTGGCTCCGGATGAGCTGACCGTCGAGGTCGGACATGATCTGATCGAGAACCATTCCGGTGGCCCGCGCGAGCTGGGCAAGGACCCGGTGTCGGGCGGCACCATCGAGGTGCGCAACGGACGTTTCGGCCCGTACGTGGCGTTGGTCATGCCGAGCGCGGAAGATGCCGGCGATACCGCTGCCGAGTCCGCCGCAGGCAAGGCGGGCAAGACGAAGCGTTCCGGCGGTAAGAAGGCGGCTTCCGACCGTCCGAAGATGGCGTCGCTGTTCAAGACGATGAGTCCCGAATCGCTGACGTTGGAAGACGCGCTGAAACTGCTGAGCCTGCCGCGCGAAGTCGGCTCCTACGATGAGGCGAACGCCGAAACCGGCGAAATGCAGACGGTTACGGTCATGGCCAACAATGGCCGTTACGGCCCGTACCTGACCAAAACCGGTGCCGACGGCAAGTCCGACACACGTTCGCTGGCTTCCGAAGACGAGATCTTCACCGTCGACCTGGAGAAGGCGAAGGAACTGTTCGCGCAGCCGAAATACGGACGTGGGCGTGGACGTGGCGCGGCCAAGCCGCCGCTGCGCGATCTGGGCGTCGATCCGGAGACGCAGAAGCACGTGACCATCAAGGACGGCTTCTACGGCGCGTACATCACCGACGGCGAGACTAACCGCACGTTGCCGAAGCAATATGCGCCGGAATCGATCGAACCGGCCAAGGCGTTCCGCCTGCTGGCGGAGAAGCGCGCGCAGGGCCCGTCGAAGCGTAGGAGGAAGGCGTCCGGCGGCAGGAAGTCCGCGGCCAAGTCCGCGAAATCCACCAAGTCGGCCAAGTCGTCAAAGGCAAGCGCGGCGGAGAAGACTCGTGCGGACCGCCGTGCCAAGGTGCGCGAACTTGCCGACAAGGGTTGGGCGAATACGCGTATAGCGAAGGAGATCGGCTCCACCGCGTCCACCGTGAAGGCTGACGTCGACTGGCTCGCCGCCAACGAAGGCTACGCGCGTCCTGAAGTCGTTCCCGCACGCTGACGTTACGCGGTGCGGAAACGTCGCACGATCTGATGTTCCGCAAGACAATCGGCATCGTGCGACACCAAGCCGTGGGCCGAATGGCCGGGCACGGCAGGGGCGCACGGTACAGTGATGGGTATGCAGGGCATTTTCATTTCATTCGAAGGCGTTGACGGCGTGGGCAAGACCACGCAGGTCGAACGGTTGCGCGCGTACGTTGAATCGCAGGGTCGCGAATGCGTGGTCACGCGCGAGCCGGGCGGTACCGCGCTGGGCGTGGCGATCCGCAGAATGCTGCTGCATGGCGTGGATACGGACAATGACGGCGATTGTGCCGACATCGCCCCACGTACGGAGGCGTTGCTGTTCGCCGCGGATCGCGCGCAGCACGTCGCGGAAGTGATTGTACCGGCCTTGCGGCGAGGCGCGGTGGTGATCACCGACCGCTATCTCGATTCGTCCCTTGCCTACCAAGCGGGCGGCCGTGAGCTGACACCCGCGGAGATCAGGAACCTCAGTATGTGGGCCACCGGTGGTCTGCTGCCGAAGCGCACGTACCTGCTTGACATGGATCCCACGCGGTCGCATGCGCGGCTGCAGCATGCCGAGGATCGTATGGAGGCGGCCGGCGACGAATTCCAGCGTCGCACGCGCGCCGCGTTCCTCGACCTGGCCCAAGCCGAGCCGGAACGCTTCCGTGTCATCGACGCCGGACTGTCCATCGACGAGGTGTGGTCCCACATCAAAGCCGATTTCGACAACGTGACCGCTACTGACGGGGGTGTCGCATGAGCGTATGGGATTCCATAGTCAGCCAATCGCAGGTGGTCGAGCAGCTCAAAGCCGTTTCCAGCGGCGATCCGAAAGCCATCGCGCAATCGTGGCTGATCTGCGGCCCTCCCGGATCCGGACGGTCCAACGTGGCGCGCGCGTTCGCCGCCGCGCTTGAAAGCCCCGACCACGGACTGAACGACGAGCCGACCAAAACCACCGAACAGGTACTCGCCGGAACCCATCCCGACGTGACCGTGCTGGCCACCAACAAGGTCACCATCGGCATCGACGAGGTCAGGGACATCATCGCCACATCCGAACAGATGCCCGGCACCGCGCCGTGGCGCATCATCATCATCGAGGACGTGGACCGCATGTTGGAGCGCACCACCAACGTGCTGCTGAAGGAGATCGAGGAGCCGAGCGCGCATACCATCTGGCTGTTGTGCGCGCCGAGCGCCCAGGACGTGCTGCCGACCATCCGCTCGCGCACGCGCATCGTCAACCTTGCGGTGCCCACCAATCAGGCGGTTGCGAAATTCCTGGAATCGGAAGGATTCGAGCCGAAGATCGCCGCACGTGCGGCAAGGCTTTCGGAAGGGCACATCGGTATCGCGAACCTGTATGCCAAGAACGAACGTGTCATGACGGACCGCGACGAGCTCATCGTCGGCGTGCTGGAGCTGCATCGCGCGTCCGACGCGGTGCTGCTGGCCGGCGATCTCATCGACAATGCGAAAGCCCAGGCCGAAGCGGAAGTCAACGTCAAAGCGGCCGCGGCCGAAGCCGATTTCCGTCGTGTCAACGGCCTCGACGCGAAGGACCGCATACCTCCGAAACTGCGCGGCGCGTACAATGCGATCGCCAAAAAAGACGAGCTCAAGCGGCGTGCCACGAGACTCACGCGCGACGTGCTCGACCGTGCGCTCAATTCCATCGCCAGCGTCTACCGCGACGTGGCGGTGCTGCAGAACAACGCCGAGGATTCGGTGGGACTCATCAACCTCGAAAACCGTTCCGCCATCACGGAATTGTCGGTACGGCTCGACCGTACGGGCGCCGTGCGCCGGCTGGAGGACATCGCCACCGCGCGCCGCAGGCTCAACGGCAACGGCAATCCGGTTTTGGTGTTCGAAGCGCTGTTCTGCGCGCTGATTCCGTGATTTTCGTAATTTCCAGTAATTACCGGCGATTCGATTCGCGATTCACCGGCGGAACACCGAGGAATCCCGCACAATAAGCTGCGGGGCGAGCATGACGCGGGGCGCGCGCACGTTGCCGCCGGACGCATCAGTCGTCTCAGCCGCGCCTCCGGCAGGGCTGGAAGCCAGCAATTGCAGGCACTCCGACACGATGCGTTCGAAGGGCGCGCGCATCGACGTCAATTGTGGCATGGTGGTGCGCGCGATGGGGGAGTCGTGGTAGCCGACCACCAGCACATCCTCCGGCACGCGGATGCCCAGCGCGTCCAGCGCCACCATCACGCCGAACGCGATCGTGTCGTCGGCGCAGACCACGGCCTCCGGCTGCACGATCGGCCCGTTGAACAGCCGCATGGCGCAATCGAATCCGCGCTGCACCGTGCATGCGCCGAACCGGTTCCAATCCTCGTCCGTGGCGAGCCCGTACGTGCGCAGATGCGTGTGGAACATGGTGAAGAGCTCCGCCGATTCGAAGGACAGCTCGTTGCCGGCCATATATGCGACGGATGCGACGCCCTGTTCGGTGAGATGCCGGACGACGGTCTCCATCGCGACGCCTTCGTCGATGCCGACCATGGACACGTGCGGCGAGGTCTGCCGTCCGCCGATCTGCACGATCGGCAATGCGTCCGCGTGGCGATCCAGCGTTTCGGCATGGTCGGCTCCGGGCGCGGGCATCACGATCAGGCCGTCCACATGACGGTCGATCAGCGATTCGATACGTTCCTTTTGCGCTTCCTGCGTGGCGCCGATACCCAGTAGAAGCTGTTGTGATTCCACGTCGATGGTCGGCTCGATCGTGTCGAGCAGTTGCGCGGCGAACGCGTCCGTGGCGCTGGGAATGACCAATCCGATGGTTTTGGTCACATCGCTGCGCAACGCGCTGGCCGCGTAATTGACGGAGTAGCCGAGTTGCTTGGCGGCTTCGCGCACGCGCCGCGCGATGTCGTCGTCTTTGCTTCGTTTGCCGGATAGCACGCGGGAGACGGTGGCGATGGATACGTTGGCCATCGCCGCGACATTGGTTATGGAGCTGCCGCCGTCGGCTCTGCCTGCCATGCGCACCGTACCTTCCTGAAGTGGGAACCCGGAATCAGAAGCGGGAACCCGGAATCGAAAGACCCATCAAGAATAGAACGACCGCCCGTCGAATCGGCGGGCGGTCTCAAAACCTTGGAATGTCGGCGACGGAAGCGTCACTCGGCGTTGACGAGGATGTTGGCCAGGCTGTCGGCCACGGCCTCGGCGTTGTCGCCTTCGACGTTGATGACCACGGTGTCGCCCTGCTTGATGCCCAGGCCCATGATGGACAGGATGGAGCCGGCTGGGACGGCGTTGCCGCCTTCCTTGGCGATGGTCACGGTCTGGCCGGAAGCGGTGACGGCCTGAGCGAACATTGCGGCCGGACGGGCGTGGATGCCGACCGGATCGTTGATGACGAGATTGCGGACTGCCATGATGGACTCCTTCAATGGTTGGTGTTTGATTGCGTTTACGCTAGGTATTTCGATATTTACACGTCGATGCGTATCGATTTTTGCGTATCGATTGCATTTGCGCGGCGACGGCCGGCATCTGCTTTTCTTAATGATTAGTGTAACACATTTCGCTCGACACAGAAAACGTTTACCGGTTTTGTTTTGCGGAAATTTTGTGTATACTGATTGCAGGCTGAAAACGATTTACCGGCGAAGACGGTGGGGATTGTTGCAGTAACTTATGCGCATGGCAGGTGTAATCCTGCAATCGTTTGCGTACCCAATATTTTTCCCAAGGAAACAGGAAAAGGAGTTCTCATGAACATTAAGGGTGTTGGTATCGGTCGTGGCGTCGCAGTCGGCCCGGTCATTCGCATGGCCGCTCCGCTGCCGGAACCGTCGGACGCTCCGCGCGCCGAAAGCATCTCCGCGGAAACCGAAATCGCCCGCGTCGAAAAGTCGCTCGCCCTCGTCAACGCCGACCTGAACCGTCGCGCCGAAGAAGCCGCCAACGGCGACGAAGGCGCCAAGCAGGCCGCCCCGATTCTGCAGGCCATCGCCATGTTCGCCTCCGATCCGTCCCTTGCACAGTCCATCAAGGACCTCATCAACCAGGGCAAGACCGCCGAGCGCGCCGTGCTGGAAGGCTTCGGCGCGGTCGAAGACATGTTCCGCGCCATCGGCGGCTACCAGGCCGAGCGCGCAGCCGACCTGCATGACGTCGGCCAGCGTGTGATCGCCGACCTCATGGGCGCTCCCGCCCCAGGCCTGCCGGTCAGCGAAACCCCGTTCGTGCTCGTCGCCGAAGACCTGTCCCCGGCCGACACCGCCGCGCTCGACATGTCCAAGACCCTGGCCATCGTTACCTCCCAGGGCGGTCCGACCTCCCACACCGCCATTCTGGCGCGCGCCCGTGGCATCGTCGCGGTCGTCTCCGCCGCCGAAGCCGAAGATCTCCAGAACGGCACCAACGTCATCGTCAACGCAGCCAAGGGTGAGATCGTGGTGAACCCGAGCGAAGACGAGATCGCCGCCGCCGAAGCCGCCAAGTCCCGTGCCGCCGCAGCCAAGGAACTGCGTGGCAAGCCGGGCGCCACCAAGGACGGCCATCTGATTCCGCTGCTCGCCAACGTCGGCAAGCCGTCCGACGCCGCGAAGGCGCTGGAATACGGCGCCGAAGGCGTTGGCCTGTTCCGTACCGAATTCCTGTTCATCGGCAACTCCGAGCCGCCGAGCGTCGAAGAGCAGACCAAGGCCTACACCGAGCTGCTCAGCCAGTTCCCGGGCAAGAAGGTCGTGATCCGCATGCTCGACGCCGGCGCCGACAAGCCGCTGCCGTTCCTCACTCCGGAGGACGAACCGAATCCGGCCCTCGGCCTGCGTGGCCTGCGCACCCTGCGCGCCCACATGGACGTGCTCGAAGGCCAGCTCAAGGCGCTCGCCGCCGCGGATGCTGCCACCGACGCCAACCTGTGGGTCATGGCCCCGATGGTGGCCGACCAGCATGAGGCCGACTACTTCGTCAAGCTCGGCAAGAGCTTCGGCCTGAAGTTCGTGGGCGCGATGGCCGAAGTGCCGTCGATCGCCCTGATGGCCGACAAGGTGGCCGACGTGGCCGACTTCGTGTCCATCGGCACCAACGACCTGACCCAGTACACCCTTGCCGCCGACCGTACCCTCGGTTCCGTGGCCAACTACCAGACCGCATGGCATCCGGCGGTGCTGCGCGCCATCAAGATGATCTGCGACGCGGGCAACGCCAAGGGCATGCCGGTGGGCGTGTGCGGCGAGGCCGCGGCCGATCCGGATCTGGCGGTCGTGCTGGCCGGTCTCGGCGTCAACTCGCTGTCCATGACCCCGGTGGCGCTGGACGATGTGCGCGCCTCCCTCGCCGAAGTCACCTTCGAAGAGGCCAAGGCCAAGGCGGCCGCCGCCCTCAACGGCGACTTCTACAAGCCGGCCGAGTGATTTTTCCCCCTTCTTTCTTTCGCTCGGCTATTCCGGACTTTGCGGCTGCGTTATCGTGGCCGCAGGGTTCCGCCACTGCAAATGTGCCTATGAGAGCGATTCGGTTCTGATAGGCCCTGTTTCCCGGAATGACCCCGTTCCGTGCGATCGCCGCGCGGACGGGGTCGTTTCGGTTGCGGGTTGCGTCGATTGCTGCGATTGCGTCGATTGCGCCACCGGCGTAGACGCGTCATACGGCCGCGTCGCGTCACGCGCATGCGCGATACTGGAAGCATGAAGATTTCCGCAGATTTCACCGTCATTCCCGACGCGTTCGCTAAGGCGGCGCCGCCTGAGAACTGCATCGACGGCACTCCGATCGTTTCCTTCCCCTTCTACATCGACGAGCTTGACCCTGCCGTGCAGTTCCTGCATTGGGAATTCGTCGATCCCGATTCCATTCCGGTATGCGGCTTCCAATGGAACCATTGGGCGCTCGCCAACCTGCCCGTGGACGCGCTGATGTACGATTTCAACGATTCCCACGCATTGGCGATTCCAGCCGATTTCTCCCGCACGGTTTCCGCGATGATTCCCGAAACGGTGCAGGGTCGCACTTCCGCCGCGTCGCCGCTGCTCAAGGGACGCAGCACTGACCCGGCCGTCACCATGCGCTATAACGGGCCGTGCCCACCTGACAAGGACCACGACTACTATCTGCACGTATGGGGCACCACGGCTCCGCTTGCCGGACTCAACCAGGGCTTCTGGCTCAACGAGATGGAGCGCGCGCTGCGCACCTCCGGCACCATCGCGGACCAGGGCGGCGTCTTCCTGACCGGCAAGGCCTGATCGCAGCCGGCCTTGCAAAACCGGTATCGCACGTGTGCCGCATATCGCCGTGCGAACCGCATGAAACACACGTATAGGCAACACCTATCAGCAACACCATCGAAAGGAATTGCAAACACATGGCATGCACCACGATTCTGGTCGGCAAGGACGCGAGCTACGACGGATCGACCATCATCGCCCGCAATGAGGACAGCGCGAACGGCGAATTCTGCCCGAAGCGTTTCGTCGTCGTCAAGCCCGAGGAACAGCCGAAGCATTACAGGAGCGTGCTGTCCCACATCGAAATCGACTTGCCGGACGATCCGCTGCAGTACACGGCCGTGCCGAACGCTGACCTGAAGGAGGGTATCTGGGGCGAAGCCGGCGTCAATGAGGCGAACGTGGCCATGAGCGCCACCGAAACCCTCACCACCAACGAGCGTGTGCTTGGCGCCGACCCGTTCGTGGAGCTCACCCCGGCCAAGGGCCAGCCCGGTGCCGACGACTACGAGCCGGAAGTGCCCGGCGGCATCGGCGAGGAGGATTTCCTCACCCTCGTGCTGCCATACGTCAAAACCGCCCGCGAGGGCGTGACCCGTCTCGGCGAACTGCTCGAGAAGCACGGCACGTATGAGATGAACGGCGTCGCCTTCTCCGACGTCAATGAGATTTGGTGGCTCGAAACCGTCGGTGGCCACCATTGGATCGCCAAGCGTGTGCCGGACGAGGCGTACGTGACCATGCCGAACCAGCTCGGCATCGACGAATTCGACCTCGACGACGCCCTCGGCGACCAGGAGGAGCACATGTGCTCCGCGGATCTGGGCGAGTTCATCGAACGCAACCATCTGGATCTGGCCGTGGAGAACGTCACCCCGTTTAATCCGCGCGACGCCTTCGGTTCCCACTCCGATTCCGACCACGTCTACAACACGCCGCGCGCCTGGTACATGCAGCGCTTCCTCAACCCGTACGACGAGCAGTGGGACGGCCAGGACGCCGACCATCAGCCGACCTCGGACGACATTCCGTGGGCCCGCCAGCCCGATCGCAAGATCACCATCGAGGACGTGAAGTACGTGCTGAGCTCCCACTACCAGGGCACCCCGTACGATCCGTACGGCATCCTCGGCGACCAGCATTCGCGCCACATGTTCCGCCCGATCGGCATCAACCGTCAGAGCCAGCTGTCCGTCATGCAGATCCGCCCGTACCGTCCGCAGGTCAACCGCGCCGTGCAGTGGATCGCCTACGGCTCCAACCCGTTCAACACGCTCGTGCCGTTCTATCCGAACGTCGACTCCACGCCGAAGTATCTCGAGGACACCACCACGCGCGTCACCTCCGAGAACTTCTACTGGGAGAATCGCATCATCGCGGCCCTGTGCGACGCCAACTTCGCCGACACCGCCAACGCGGTCGAGCGCTACCAGGAGAAGACCGGCGGCATGGGCCACCGCATGATTGCCGCCACTGATGAGCAGATCGCCCGTCTGGTGGAAGGCGTGTCCGACGAATTCGAGACGGATGACGAAAACGGCGACGTGCAGCCGTTGGAGCCGGACGAGGTTATCAAGGCCGTGCGCAACGGCGAAGCCCGCGACGTGCTCGCCGCTGCCAACGAGACCATGGCCGCGCAGCTCAAGGAGGAAACCGACAAGCTGCTCGATTCCGTGCTCTACACCACCAGCATGAACATGAAGAACGGCTTCCACATGTCTGACTTCTGACGGTTCCCGCAGGCGTTTTCGCGATTGTCCACGAGCCGTCTGCGACCGCCCATGCATATATGAATTCCGGCTTCCGTACGGCGCTCGCCGCCGACCGTTTTCACATGACGGTCGGCGCGCGTCCGCTGTGTGGAGTCGGTTTTTCCATTGGTAATGCGGGCTTATTAGAATGGCGGTTGTCTTTGCTTTTCCGCTCGGGCCTGCGTTGCGTGCAAGAAACGTGCAGCATGCGTATCGCACGCGCGGCGCCGCGTCCGGCGGAATGCTTTCCCAAGAAAGGAACCCAGTGACCAGCATTGAGGATTTCACCAGCCAGTACGGCCTGGTGCAGAAGATTGATGCGTTCGGCTATCTCGATTACCTGAAGAAGAATCCTGATGCGCCGCGCAAGCATGGCAAGGTCGTTCTCGTCACCGCCGACACCCCGCTGAAGGCGTCCCGCGGCGAAGGCAAGACCACCACTACGATCGCGCTGATCGACGCGTTGCGCGAACGTGGCATCGACGCGGCCGCCGTGCTTCGCCAGCCGAGCATGGGCATCACCGCAGCCGGTTCCAAGGGCGGCGCCTCCGGTGGCGGCAAGGCCTCCCTGACCCACCCGGAGCTGATCGACTGGGGTCTGTGCGGCGAGATGGGCGCCATCGAGGCGGCCCAGAACCTGCTGGTCTCCTTCGCGGAGAAGGCCGTGGACGAAGGCAAGCTCGACACCATCCTCGTGCCGCGCGTCTCCGAAGTGCCGTCCCGCTCCCTGCGCCAGATCGCGGTGGACCGCGGCAAGGGCGATGTGCCCGAGCGCGTGGTGCTCACCCCGACCTGTGAGCTCATGCAGATCGTCGTGCTGTCCCGTTCCATGGAAGAGATCTCCGACCGCGTGTCCAAGATGATCGCCGGCACGAAGGACGGCAAGGCCGTGACCTTCGGCGAGTTCATCGACCTGTGGCGCATCACCGGCATCTTGGGCGACGCCGTCAAGCCGGCCAAGACCGAGACGGTGAACGGCTCCCCGGTGTACGTGCATGGCGGCCCGTTCGCCAACGTGTCCATCGGCATCCCGACGCTGGTCTCCGTGGAGATGGCCTGCGCGCTGCACGATGTGGTCATCGTCGAAGCCGGTTACGGCACCGACGCCGGCGCGCAGAAGTGGCTGGACATCGCCTGCCGTGAATACGGCGCCCAGTGGCCGTCCGCGGCCATCGTCGTGACCCGCGCCTCCACGTGGCGCGACGATCCGGATCTGGCCTGGCGCTACCCGTTCCATGTGCAGCGTCTCGAAGGTCTTGACATCCCCACCTTCCCGCTCATCAACCTGTGGGATGGCGAGGACGATCAGATTCCGGCGCTCAAGGCCACGGCCAAGGAACTGGAGTTCCGCGATCCGATCATCGGCAACCTGTATCGCGACGGCGGCGACGCGCTCGCCCCGCAGCTCGACGCGTTCGCCGATGCCGTGATGAACGGTTCCATGCCGGCCGAACCGCACAGCCACAAGGGCATGGCTCTGGTGGAGAACGTGCGTTGGGTGGCCGAGCATGCGTATGGCGTTCCGGCCGACCGTGTGATTCTGAAGGACGGTTTCGCCGAGTCGTTGCAGGCCGCCGAGGGTCTGTGCGCCAGCGCGGGCGTCGATTTCGGCTCGCTTGCTCTGGTCGCGGTGAAGTCCCCGGCCACCATGACCGACAACGACCGCGCTCCGGAAAACGAACGCACCGTCACCCTGAAGAAGGTGGAGGTGCATGCCGGCGCCGGTCTGGTGCACGTGAACCTCACCACCTCCCTGACCACTCCGATGCCGAAGATCGTCTGATCCTGGCTTTCGCGAGCTTCAGGCCGCTGGTTCCATTCGAGCCGGCGGCCTTTTCTTTGCGCACGTCGGCTGATGCCCGCGTTTATTTGACGAGTAACCCGGAAAATGGTGGTCGAGTCGCGCAAAACGGCCATTTTCCAACGATTTTTTATTTGACGGTTATTTGACGGTTATTTGACGAACCGCGGTTGGCCTCAGCTACACTGGAGTAAGTTGGAACGGATTACGAGTGCTGAAGGGGTCGATATGCCGGAAGATCTTCTTAAGCTGGTCGAGCAGCTTGTCGCTCGTTCGACGGAATCGCAGACAATCGAATTCAAACAATCGAATGACGATGCCTTCATGATTGGCAAAGACATTTCCGCTCTCGCCAATGCCGCGGCCATGGAAGGGCAGGATTATGCCTACATGCTGTGGGGCGTGGATGATTCCACGCACAAGATAGTCGGTACTTCGTTCAATCCGCTTGCGGCCAAGCATAAGGGGCAGGAATTGGAGCTTTGGCTTCGGCTCAAGCTTTCCAAGAACGCGGAATTCAGCTTCATTCCGGTGGAAGTGCAGGGCTGTAGCATGGTGATTCTGCGCATCTGGCCGGCTGCCGGCTACCCGGTTTCCTTCGACGGAACCGAATACGTCCGTTCCGGAACCTCCACGCAGCCGTTGGCTAGGAATTCGCAACGCGAACGGCGTTTATGGGAGGTGACCAAGTCCGAATCGTTCGAGGAGCAGATCGCGGACCAGTGGCTTACCGCCGAAGAAGCCTTGTCGTTGTTGGATTGGAATGTCTACTTTTCGCAGACCAATACGCCGTTGCCGTCCAGCCGAGATGCGATTCTTCATTATCTTGAGGCGGATGGCCTGATCAAGACCTTGGATAGTGGCCAATATGCGATCACCAATCTTGGGGCGCTGCTGTTCGCGACCGATATGCAGCGGTTCCCTACCGTCGCGCGTAAGGCCCTGCGCGTCATCAAGTATGAGGGAGTGCGGAAATCCTCGCCTTCCCGTACCCAGACGTATAGGCATGGTTATGCCGATATGGATGCGATGGTTGCTTTTCTGCAGCCTTGGCTGCCTGAGTCCGAGACGATTGGCCGTGCCTTGCGCGTCACGCATACGGCTTACCCGCCGATCGCCATTCGCGAATTGCTTGCAAATATGCTGATTCACCAGGATCTTACGTCCCGTGGTTCCGGACCACTTGTGGAGATTTTCGACAACCGCGTGGAGTTCTCCAATCCGGGGAATTCGTTGATTCGCGTCGAACGTTTGGTCAACGATCCGCCCGAAACGCGTAATCCGAAGCTGGCGGAGCTGTCACGCCGCTTGCACATGTGTGAGGAGGCGGGGTCCGGCTGGGATAAGATCATCGATTCCTGCGAGGCCGCGCGTTTGCCTTCGCCGGTTGTGCAGCAATCCGATGGCATTGACAATGCGAGTATGATGGTGCGACTTTCCCAGTATCGGCCGTATGCGGAGCTCAGCATGGCGGAGCGCAGGGATTCCTGCTATTGGCATGCGTGTATCCAGTTTGCGGATGGAACTTGCTTGACCAATTCGTCTTTGCGTAATCGGTTCGGCTTGGACGAGTCATATTCCTCGCAGATCTCCCGTCTGATTCGCGATTGCGTGGATGAGGGTCGGATCAAACCCGTTGATACTGCGGCTTCCAAAAAGAAGATGGAATACATTCCGGCTTGGGTCTGATAGTTACGTTTATTTGACGAGTAACCCGGAAAATGGTGGTCGAGTCGCGCAAAACGGCCAT